>ERZ791765.145-NODE-145-length-101507-cov-38.105873_pt1 | contig 101507 bp, 92 predicted proteins | sample MGYA00509949_ERZ791765 | MGnify/ENA primary metagenome ERZ791765 (study PRJEB30046, sample SAMN00791980) | human gut metagenome | study: EMG produced TPA metagenomics assembly of the A metagenome-wide association study of gut microbiota in type 2...
GTAAAATTTGTTGCAGCCTTTCCAAGGATGTATCGTCATACAACCTATAACCTGATTCTGTATATTCAATAGGTTTTAAGAGTCCAATGGTGTCATAATACTGCAGAGTGCGTATACTCACTCCTGTTAATTTACTTACCTCATTCACTGTCATCATTGTCATTTCCTCCTCTCGATAAACATATTGTAAACTATTACGCAACGTATGAGTCAACAGTTTTTTGAAGAAATCAAGTTTTACTATCTTTGCATCCTTTTGTTTACTCTTCTTCACAGGAATTATTGTAGATAAACACAGAGTAAAAATCGTTCCCAAAACAAAAGACAAAAAGTATGTTCTGAATAGACTTTTTCAGAAGACATTGATCTGATCCTTGACTGGCGCGTACTAGGCTGTGGAAAACTTGAACCCTGGAAAAAGCAATTCAACACAAAACAGGATGCATTTAATATGGAAGGGTGTCGATATAAACTGCGTGTGGTGCGGTATCATGAGCAGTGGGAAGAAAAGGGGGGAAAAGCCGAACGTTTTATGTGGCTTGTAACGACACTGGAAACGGCAGGTTACCGGGTGTTATGTGAAATGATGAACCGCAGATGGAATGCTGATAACTGGATTATTTATAAAAATGCATAGATAAAAAAGTTAAAAGCGAAATTTCTGTACCGATTGTTACTTTGTATACACAATCTCATCTGTATATGTTATAATTCAATATAATACTTTATGTCTAAAGAAAGGAGTTTACGAATGAAGAACTGGAAATTAGGTACTAAAATCACACTAGGCATTACCATCATCGTAATCATTTGCATGAGCCTGCTTTACCTTACTGCAAATAAGGCAATGACTGGCATGATGCAGGAATCTGAGCTTAATGTTATGAAAAATACCCTGAATGCCCAAGCAAGTCTGCTCAACGAATACGTCGCACGTCAGGAATCCATCCTCACTGCTTACAGTAAAACACCTTGTGTCCGCGACTTTTTAAAGGATGTCAATAATTCTGAGCAGCAGGCAATCGTGCAGAGCTATACAGAGGACTATTATAGCGGTCTTAACAACTGGGAAGGTATTTATATCGGTGAATGGAATACGCACATCGTTGCTCATTCCAATCCAAAGGTAATCGGAATGACTACCCGTAAAGGTGATAGTTTAAAAGCCCTGCAGGATGCCATGACACAAAGAAACGGTCTGTATGATGCCGGTATTATTGTCTCCCCTTCCTCCGGTGAACTTATTTTATCCATGTACTGCCCTGTATTTGATACAGATGGAAAAACAATCCTTGGATATGTAGGCGGTGGACCTTTTGTAAAAGAGCTTGAAAAACAGTTATATAATTTAAAAAGCGAAAATGACACCCTCCGCTACTATATGGTCAATACCGAAACTAATATGTACATCTTTGCAGATGACAGCAGTTTGATTGCCACCGATATTCAGGATGATATGCTGTTAAACATTATTGATAAAATTAAATCCGGCGAAACCAGTGGTGATCTTAACTACAAAAAAGGTTCCGATTCTTTTGTGGCAAGCTATCAGTCTATCGCAGAACATGGCTGGGCAATGGTTTCTTATGACAGTGAAAAGAACATTTATGAGAACGTCCACAAAAATATGCGCATCTTAGGTCTGATATGTATCATCTTCGTTTTAATCATCAGTGTACTGGCATTTATCACAATTGCAATCAGTGTCAGACCTCTGTTATATGTCGAAGATGCAATTATCCAGCTTAGCAATTTAAAACTTGAAAAGAGCAAACGTCTTACGCCTTGGATCAATACCAAGAGTGAAATTGGAAAAATTGCAACTGCAATGAATTCTTTATATGATGCACTCAGTGGCATCATTGCCACTTTATCTGACTGTTCAACATCACTTAGCAGCTCTGCGACCGCAATGCAACGTTCTTCAGAAACACTGCTTAGTTGTGTGGCAGACAACTCAAAATCCACGCAGACATTTGCAGAACATTCAGAAGATATTAACGCTACTGTAAACGATGTAGGACAGCAGATTTCCGAAATGACAACGGTTGTTTCTGATATCGAAGAACGTATCCGTCAGGGTAATGTCCACAGCAGCGAGTTACTTCAAAAAGTGGAAAAAATGCAGACCTTAGCTAATAATTCCATGGTAAATACAAATACCCAGATTGCAGAAAATCAAAAAGCTATCGAAAATGCAATGGAAGAATTACAATCATTAATGCGAATTGATGAAATGGCATCTCAAATTTTAGACATTACAAGCCAGACAAACCTTCTGTCCTTAAATGCTTCTATTGAAGCTGCAAGAGTTGGAGATGCTGGAAAAGGATTTGCTGTAGTTGCAGGCGAAATCGGTAACCTCGCATCTAATTCATCCAAAACAGCCACAGATATTCAGGCTATCTGTAATGAAACTAAAAACAATATATCACATGTCAAAAATTGTTTCGATCAGATTATTTTCTTCCTGCAAAATGACGTCCAGACACAGTTTACAAAATTGGTTCAGGAAACCCAGGATTACTACCAATCCATTCAGGAAATTCAGGTTATTATATCCGAAATTGCAGAAGAGTCTGAAACCTTTGTCAACACAGTACAAAATATTCAAAACCAGATCCATGCTATTTCAGATGTTCCTGATTCCGACCATATCAGCAGTCAGGATATCTTAGAAAAGGCAAGACAAACAGAAGAAACGACACAGGAAATGTCCGTTATCGTAAATCATAACAAAGAAAATGCGTTGGAAATTAATAATATTGTAGAACGCTTTTCCTGAAAAAATAATTAATATCATATGCCAAAATAGATGTACATCCACCTGTTCAAGTGATTGTACATCTATTTTTATGTGTCAATTTTTTTCCTGATTTGATTTATCAATGAAATCTTTTTACTTCTCACTCCATATTTTTCTGTATTTCATAAAATAGTAAATACTCATGATCATACTGAGTATCTCGCCTGTTGTGATCGACAGCCAGATGTCGTCTATTCCAAGCAGATTCGGCAATACCATAATGCATTGATTTTAGCAATTGTTTCTTCATCTGTTGCAAACATTTTCAAAAAATCTTTATATGACATAACATCGTCTATATTATGTTGCATTAACTGTTTATGAAAATCAACAAACTTATCCATGCCTTTGTTTTTAACACTCTTCAATAAACACTATACCGTATATCTTTTCAGGCTTCAGCAGTTCTATCCCAGAAATCGCGCATTTTGTTTTCCTCGTCAATTCTATAAGCTGCTCTTTCGTACATTTATAAGCAAAACTTCCCCAGTCAACCTGTACACAATCCGTAAACAATTCATCTGCAATAAACAGAAAATCCCATCCACCAAGTCTTTCTATCCTGTTATTATCTGCAAGTATGTCATAAGGATTTTTATTTTCTTTCCACGTATTCAGCCTGTCCTCTTTAATTTCTCCATAAAAGATTGATGACATCATAAACATCTGCCTCCGTTAATCTTCCAGTCCCCATATAACAGTCACAGTATCAGAGATATCTATATCATCAGGCTCGATGTCCATATCATAGGAAGCAGACTCACATTCCTCCGGTTCACAGCACCGAAGCGACATTTCCTGCAATGGTCTTGATACAAAATCAATCTCTCCCCATGAATAATCAATATTTATGATTTTTCCTAAATTTACTCCTGCTTCCTCGGTCAGTACAGATGCCTTTGCCTGAGAATCCTTTACTGCTGCAGCAAGAAGCTCATTCTTTGACTTCTCCGGATCTGCTACTGTATATTCGATAGAAAATTCCGGAGATACAGAACAATGTGCCAGAACATATAATATTTTTCCAAGTCTCTTATTATCTGCTGGGAACTCCAGCTTCATACGGTGCACATATTTATATCCTTTGAATCTTCTCTTCCAGCTTTTATCTCTCGCCTGATAGCTCTCGTATTCAGTATCAATGTTGAAATATAGTGTTTTCAGCTCTTTTCTCTCATATCCCAGTTTTTCAATAAGATCCTTTAGGATTTCCACACAATCGGATGATTTCCGCAATGTTTCATCATATTCTTCATACATCCCCTCTATATTGATTCTGAGTCGTATCATATCCGGTTTTACAGATAATTTTCCCTTACCAGTTACTCTGATTGTTCTTTCCATCATGCTTCGCCCTCCATATTCTGTCTGCACGCATCAAATATACATTCAATGACTTTTTTATCTGCTTTAAAATATTTGCCGAAAGGATTGAGCACAACTCCGGCAACCTTATCATTATGCAATCCAATTTCTAAAATCTGTCTGAACGGAATTTCCATCACAACATTCGGAACCGGCTTTTTATGGCTTTCTTCCTCATTAGTAAAGATATACAGCCATTCTATTCCATCCTCTGCTGCCACAGTATCCATACGAAGCCTTACTTCCTGGTCCAACGTCAGCCTGTCTCCTTCCTGCAAGGTGCTCACATCAAGATTAGGAAACATTTCTCCGCTTACTGTTACAAACGGCACCCATCCCTGTCCATCGTTCATTATACGAAAACATACTGCTGTGATCACATCTATAAAACTCTCATGATTCTGATTTTCATAAAGATTACTTATGGCATTTTCTATCAGATCATTACCACTTAATGACTCATCTGCTTCCAGGTTATTTCTTCCAAGCACTTCATCAAATGCATCCAGCACCCTGTTCATTTCCGGATCTATCCTGTTCCGGCATTCAGCTTTCAGAACTGCCGGTATTCCAAAGAAAGCCTCGGCTATGCTTCCTGTTATTGCCGCAAGAGTATCTGTATCCCCGCCCAGCGAAACAGCATTTCTTACAGCATCCTCAAAATCTTCCGCCTCCAGAAAAGCGGTGATTGCTTCCGGCACTGTCTGCTGACAACTCTCCACATGGTGATAATACGGACGGATTTCATCTAATGTCCTGCTCAGGTCATAATGAAATTCCTGCTCCACGTATTTCCTGATATCTTCCTTGGACGCTCCGCTTCTAGCAAGAAATATACAACTTGCTGTTGCGTCTGCTCCTTTGATTCCTTCCGGATGATTGTGAGTGACTGCTGCCGTCCACCTTGCAGCCTCTCTTGTTCTTTCAATCGTAGGATATAACCATCCTGCCGCTGATACCCTCATTGCTGATCCGTTGCCATAACTTCCGTATGGTTTTGGCTTATTATCCCTTAGCCAATGCCAGAATTTCCCGCCATAACCAGCGTTCGGATATCGTCTTCCCCAGTCCTGCATATTTGCAACTACGGCATCCTCTATCTCTTTTTCATCTGCATCAGAGCCTACTGCGATCAATGCCTCTGCCACAGCTACCGTCATAACAGAATCATCTGTAAAACCGCAGCCTCTTGTGAAAAGTTCAAAATTCTTTGTTTTATCTCCTCTGTCAAATTCAAACGGACTTCCTATAATATCTCCTAAAATTGCTCCGTACATATCTGCCTCCAGTCTCCGGAAAGCATCCGGTATTATCTCTTTCCTTGTTACAATATGAGTATATCCCGAAGCCGGTTTTAGATGGTCGCTGAATAGGCGACACTTTCAGACAAAGAAAAATGCCGGCACGAAAATGTACCGACATCCTTTAATCAATATTTGCTTGTAAACCAATCATAAAACTCAATTTCTTCTTCATCAGAAGTATCTTTATCAATGAATTCCTGTAAATCCTTTTTCATATTATTATAGATTTCCTGATATTTTATGTTGTTGCAGAAAGTAGTGTGCATCATTCCTCCATAAACACCACATGTAATTGCATAATATCTTTCACATTTTTCCAAAGTTATTCGACAAGAATCCTTGTATTCTTCATCTGAAATTATCAATCCGCCTTCACTTCCAGTCTGATTAGGCTGATAAATATTATCCCACATATATTCTACACTCCCAATATTTCATTCGTGTATTTAAACAACGTCACATTCAGCTGCATGATATCATACTGCTTATCAATAATCGCTTTCTGCACAATCAGGTCAAACTTACTGCTCGGACTGAAAGCCCAGTCTGCCCTTGCCATCAGATCCTTGGACTGCTCCAGATCAAGATGAAGTGCGATACACAAAGCCATTACCGTCTTTTTCTTTGGATGATAATGTTCATCACACTGAATCTTTGAAAAGTGCTTCCGGTCAAGGTTTGCATTTTTCCAAACATCCTTGTTGTCAATCCCAGCTACCGCTATCAGTTCAAACAGCTTTTCGTGAAAAGATTCTCCCATATTTGCAAGCTGATCTTCCAAGGACATATCAGATGACAGCATGCATGGTTCCGTCATCTTTATGCCGGCATCTTCTTCAAGTGGACTTGTGTCTTCCACATCTTTCCAAAGCATTTGTTCATACAATTCTTCCTCGGATAAGAACCTGCTCCTGACACTTCCTGCTCTTCTCGTATATTCTCTGCTATGACTATCTCTCACATAATTTGCATCTATGTAGGAATCAATCTCTCCAACTATCTGACTTGAAAGCTGAAATGATTTTTTGTCAAACACCACAAGAATAATCTGCATATCATTTTCCATGAGAAATTCACTGAATACCGATACTGCAATCTGCAATGCTTTATCTTTTGGGAATCCGTAAACACCTGTTGAAATCAGTGGAAATGCAATACTTTCACATCCCAATTCTGCTGCCTTTTTCAGAGACTTTCTGTAACAGCTTTCCAGTATATCAAACTCATAATGTGCTCCGCCTTCCCATTTAGGACCGACTGTATGGATGATATATTTTGCTTTCAGATCATATGCTCCGGTAACAGCTACCTCACCTCTGGCAATTTTGCCAATCTTCCTGCGTTCCGCCAGCACCTGCTCAATTCCTGCTGCTTCATAGATAGCTAAATCAGTGCCACTTGCACAGATTGGATGCGGATTTGCTGTATTTACAATAGCATCTGCCTTTACTTTTGTAATATCATTTCGGATAATCTTAAATGGCACCGTGGCACCTCCCTTTTGTACTGTTTATATGCTATTACTCCCCATCAGAATCAGTCTCTTCATATTCCTCTACATCTTCAACATCTATTATGATATCTTCTTTCTTATCATAGTCCGGGTTACTTAAGTATGTATCTTCGAGGACATTTTTAAGTTTCATACAGCATGGCTTGAAGGTTGCATATGTCAGTCCTCCACCAACTACGCCACCGACCACAGGAATTGCTTTCTTGAAGAACCCCGCAAATACTTCTTTGGTCATTCTCACACCAAACCACTTGCTTATGCTCTTTACAATCGGGTAGATGGTTCCCTTAGTTAATGCTTTTTTTACCAGCTGCTTTTCAACACCAGATCCTAATGCTTTAGCCATTGCCAGCAATGCATTCTTCGCATTTGCGACTCCAAACATGACGCCCATACATAATATAATCTGGTTCATTGTTTCCGTGTCAAATGCCTGCTCATTTTCTTTATATTCTATCTGTTGAAATCCATACAGATACAGTAGCTTTTGTGCCACTCTTAATAAGCATCCGTAATACTGTGCTATATCTGCCGGAATAGTTGCCGCCATTGCCGCACCTCCCGGAGCTCCCAGTGCTGCTGATATCCCTGACACTTTTAACCGTTCATTCTGTATTATGGAATCTGCTATCTTATCAATATCTTTCTGTTTGATACAGGCGATCATAGGCGTTTGGTCTACTGCTTTTTCAATAACTTCTTCTGGATATTTATTTTTCAGTTCTTTTCTAAGAAAGTTATCACGTTTAACACTTACCCCCGGAACTTTAAACGCCATCAGTATAACATCTTCGATATCAATTTGCCCGTCACCATTCACATCAACGGCATTAAATACTGCTTCCTTTGATTTTTCCAGGGATTCTGATGATTTCTTTACGACCAGGTTTGCTTTGGAACCTATTGATTTTGCCATTCCTTTTACAGACTCACTCATATTCTTTTTTTCTTTTGTTTCAGCTTCTTTTACATCATTGTTTTCCATTGAATCTGTCATATCAAATTCCTCCTCAAATAGTATTCATTACACAAAATGTAAATTTCGCGAATCCACAAAACACACATCATCAACAGATTCTTGTCATTTCATATAATCTATTTATGGTACTCAAATTAACATTTTATACATGATTCATATATTTATACCAGTCTTCCACACAAATTCCTTCTATCTCTGTTATTACCACGTTGTCCCATCTTTCTTTCAGACTCATTCCGTTATATATTGGAGCAGTAACTAATTCCTCTGCTGTACTAAATTCACAACCATTAGGTATATCACAGTACCCAGCCCAGTATGGACACTCGTATTTGGCAATAAATCCAATATAATGTACTTCCTCTTCTGCATCATCTGAAAAGTAAAAGCACGTTTCATCAATATGATACCCTGCTTCGAGTTGCCTGTAAAAGAAATCCCAATCTATATCTACCACTTCTTTCCCTCTTTCCTAATCCCAGTATAGCTTCAGCTATAATAACGCTGAGCATATGACTTTTCTTTACCTTGCAAATAATTGACATATATGAGTCCACAGGGTTCTTATCCAATCTGCAATGCTCACTGCCTTGCCTGGAAAAATCATAAGTACCAAGGTTACAATTGCTATCAGTAGTTGTGCAACCGTTAAATTTCGATTACTTTTCTCTCTTGAAAATGCAGTCAATTCAGACGATATATCTATTTTTCGTTGCAAATCACTTTCAATCTCTGTATAATTATTCTTTACCTGAGACCACATCCATTTCGGATTATCTGTAAATAATTCATAGGGATGTCTTCCGTAATAAACAGAGCTTGTTGCGTACTCATTTTTCTCTAAGATTCGTTTTGCATGCTCAATTGCCTTGTCAAATGGCAATTCCTCAGTAATCTTATTAAAATCATAAAAATCCTTGCTCAACTCGTATTTCAGCTTAAGCAATCTCTTTTGAGATGATTTCTTGGAAGTAATAGCATTAACTTTATTTCTGTATTCTGTTACAAGATTCCAAAACTGCAATCCTAAATTTTTGAGGACAATCATTTTGTATATATAGTCCATATGTCCACGTGTAAATTCGTAAACCATTTTGTTATGTATGGTTCCATATCCATCATGACTTTCCATCCAACTCGGATTATATATGTACATCATATCTGTCGGGGATGAATCACGGCCTCGTATTGTTGCAGTTGATATATATAGGCGTTCGGCAATAGACAGGTTGAATCCATACATTTCGTCCAATCCCAATGCACCGTAAATTGATGGCTCCAATCCCAAATCCGGTTTGATATTTGTCTCGAAAATATTAATACCCAAAATATTCTTTTCTCTTCCATAAACCATAAGCGGAAAGTATTTTTTTATCTCACGAAGAAAAAGTTTCTTTACAAATTCAATCTGCTCATAGATAATCTGGCTCTTAGCATATTCGTCCATAGTTCCACTACTAACGCCATAACCAATCTTTGCTCCTGATTTTCGCTTGCTATCCCGAGTCCAAATTTCACGCACACACATTCCTGACTTCTTATATTGTGTTTGAATAAAATCTGTGATTTCATTGCAAAGCGAATCTGACAGAGTCACCTTCATTTCAATAGCTGCATAAGATGAACTAAAGTTTCTAACATGAATATCAAAGTGCTCAATAAATGAATCCAATTCTATATCATATGCAAAATCAAAGATTCCCACATTATACCAGGAATTTCCACTATGAAGTGTCTGATCCAGTCCTGATATTAACTTTTCTATATTCTCCTCAGAACCATAAGCCGATATATACTTATGAGTCAGGCATTTCTTGAATAATCGTATTAACCCTTTCTTTGTTTCTTTCAAATTTTGCTTAGGGATAAGGTCATATAACAGAATATCGGTTGGCTTAAAATAATAATCATTTGGTAGTGCATTGGGGTCTTCTCTTTCCCAATAATGATCATTACGAAAAATGCTATGTGAAAACTCTCTCTTTTTCCGTTTTTTACCAAATGATAGCTTCCACTTGATAAAAGACTTTAGCTTTGCTATTTCATATTTGCTATTTTCACGCTTTATTTCTTTTATAAATTTTGTGCTTTTCAAACTGAAGCCTCCTTTCACTTAGATTTTGGCAAACAAATTAATCTTCTGCTTTTTCTCCCTCACTCTAAACTTCTATATTTTAAAATAATCCATAATCTAAACTCCCCCAAAAAATTTACCTACAATGAATCCTAATATATGTTTGCCACTCTGAAATATGCTCGATAAAATCATCAATATTTCTTTCGATAGATTTTACTGTATACAAGCCCTTCAATATTTCTATTGATTTTTTTTGCACCTTTTACATACTGCCATGTCTGACGATGCTCTTTAGGTAATTTCCCTTTGGTCTCATCACTATGATCAATTTCAGGATAAGTATAATATAATCTTTCTTCTGGTATGAAAAATTGTTTATCTACTTCTCCCTCTTCCATTATATCTCCTAATGTAATCTGTTTTCCTTCATATAATGGGCTAGTCTTTATTGTGTAAAAATAACCATCTTTCATCACACCAGAATTTTCAAAACTAAAACTGAATGAATCTGATAATTCGCCAATACCATCTGGAAGTTTGTCAAATTTCAGTTTTTTTGCATCTATTATATCAATTGGAAAACTCTTTGCAAAAAATCCCTCTTCCTGTATCAACTTGCTCATACTTATTCTTCGTAATTCTTCACCATTCATGCAATTATATTTTACAGACTCACATATTCTGTTAGCGTATTTTGTAGAATTTTTATATGCAAATATGAAAGTTCTACGTCTTCTCTGTTGATATCCATATTCAGCTGCGTTTATCACTCGCCATTCAACTGTATCTTGTATAATATTATTAGTTTATTATACCATGGACACTTCTCCTATACAATTTGCAAATCTATATCAAAATATTTGTACTACTTACATAAGCGGTGCACTAAGGCCGCAATCGTTGTTGCTTCGCAAGTTAGCAAGCAGTGCCCTCGTACGTACACGAGCGCGTTTTGCTTGTTGGAGGCACATCCCCAATTCCCTTAGAATGTCATCTTCGATGACAAGTTGCGCCCTCACTTCGTGAGTGCTGATACATTCCTGCTCTGCCGGAATATAAAAAAGAGAGCAACCACCCATTTGTATTTTTGATGATTGCTCGTATGCTTACCTCGCCTGCTGCCGTTTCTTTTTCATGTCTTCCGCTATGTCCCAGCTCTGCTGAGCAGCATAGAATGATTCCACATTTTGCTTCGCTATCTGATAATCCCGCATTTCTTTTTTTATTTTCTTGTATTCGCTGTAAGCTGACTTTTTCTTTGAAAGCTGTCCTGCAAATTCTTCATTCAGTTCCTTTACCTTCGGAATTTTTCCATCCGGCAGTTTTGAAAATGCTTCCTTGGCTGCCTTATGAAGAGTGATTTCATCCCGGTGTGCCTCGAAAAATTTCTTACTGTGCCATTTTTCCCTGAATATCAACTACCAGATCAAACTTGCGCTTTTCCGGTTTTGCTTCTTTCCGTTCCGGTACTTTTTCATTTTTTTCAGGAGGCTCTTTCTCTCCGGCAATCACTTTTTTTTAGATTTTCCTCTGTAAAATCCTCTCCAAGTGAACGGAACCGAATAAAACATTTCTGCTCTCTCCATTGCAGACAGTAAACTGTCCTCTGATACGTTTTGTCAAGGGTGTTTAAGAACTTTTTTCGCTGTCATTCAAAATCAGACGCTTGATTTTGTCGCTCATGGTTTCTTTGCTCGTTTCACTGAAATGGATTTTGACGCGGTAGGTGGTCTTTCCGATTTTCTTTATCATTACAGGTGGCGCGGCTTCCTTTACGGTCAGAGGGGAAGCGGTTGCGGGGGTGCTGCGGTTGCTGGTGTCGTTGTTCATAGGCTCTCCTTTCCATGAGAAAAGCCCCATGCGGTCATACATGGGGCGGTGGTTTTGAGGTTGAAGTGGCGAAGTGGCAAAGTGGCAAGGTATCTGGGTTTTGCCACTTGGATTTTGCCAGTTCACTTTTTTAGGGCGTGATACCATGCTGCGCCGATACGCTTTGAAGTAATGCGCCCGTCAAGGTTTTTCTTTGCCGCCCGGACAGTACGGGCAGAAATCCCCGCGTCGGCTGCGGCTTTCTCTATATCCTCGCTGGCAAGCTCTTTTCCGTCTGCCAGTAGGTCAAGTATCAGCTTTTCAGCCTGTTCGGTTTTGGTGGCGTTGTTGCCGCCCGCGCCGGACAGCAACTCGTCGGCGGTTATATCATATTCGCCTATCCACTCAAAGCCTGTTTCCGGGTCAAGGCAAAAGGCTACGGGCTTTCCCTCCGGCGCAAGGGAAGATTTGTCGTGAATGATAACGCGCACATTCGGCTCACGCTTTACGCGCCCAATAAGAAGCACGCTCCGGGCGGCTGCGCGGAAGTCAATAGAACCTAAACCCCGGTATGCGCTCTGCCCTCCGGCAGCTTTGTTGAGATGTCCGATAAGGATAACGGCGCACCCGGTACGCTCGGCAACATCGGCAAGGCGGCGGAACATGGGGCGCACTTCGTTTGCCCGGTTCATGTCGGTTTTTTCGCCCATGTACGCCTGTATGGGATCAAGGATAATCAGCCGCGCCCCGTTCTGCGTGATTGCCTTTTCTATGCGCTCGTCGGAGAGGGTAAGCTCCCGTTTGGCTTCATCAATCACAAGTACGCGGTCAAGGTCGGCTTCTGCTTCCATCAAGCGGGGTTTGACGGTATCGCCCAAACCGTCTTCGGCGGTCTGGTAAATCACTTGGAATGGCGGCAAGGGCTTCATTCCCGGCAGCGTTCCCCCGGTGGTGCAGGCGGCGGCAAGGCGCAGCGCAAAGGTGGTCTTGCCCTCGCCGGGGTTGCCCTGCACAATGGTTACTTTCCCAAAGGGAATATACGGCTCCCATAGCCATTCAACGGTCTGGGTGTCAACCTCGCTCATGCGGATAATCTCAACGGTTTCTTCCTGCGGCGGCTCTTTCAAGCCGTAAATCGCTTCCCGGATATACTTCCCGTCCGCGATTTCTGCCCGGTGCTGCAATACCTCATTCCAGTCCTTGTAAAGCGGGAGAAGGCGGTGGACGGTCAAGCCCTCCGGCACAAGCTCCGCAAGGCGGCTGCAAGCATCGTTTCCGGCGTTGTCGCTGTCAAGGCAGAGGTACACGGTCTTGATGTTCGGACGGTCAGAAAGGAAACGCAAAAGGGCTTTTTCGCCCACGCCGCCCAACGCCAGATAGCTTTGCTTTTGCCAATCCTTTTTGAACAGGCAGAGGAAAGATAAGAGGTCTATCGGGGCTTCAAAGACAAACAATCTTTCGCCCTCGCCCCGGTAGCAGAAGTTAAAGGCTTTGTCGCTGCCTTTCACATCAAGCCGGAAACTCCCGGCTGTTCCGCGCTGGTGGGCGTAGCGTGGTATGCCGCTTTCATCTCTGCCGACGAATACGGCGTTGTGGTGGGTTGCGTCCTCGTAAATATCGCCGCTGGCAAAGAAAAAGCCCGTCACATCTTCATCAATGCGGCGGGCAGCTGTGAGGTAGTTCCTCGCTGTTCGGTTGTCGGTGCTGCGGGGCGGCAGTCGGAAGTCAGAAAAGGACGCGGGGCTTGGTCTGTCCGGCGGCGGTGTAGCTCCCTTTTCTCCTGCGAGAAGTTCAACGGCTTCGGTGAAGCTCTTGCCGAAAAACTCCATGACAAAATCAATGGGTGCGCCGCCCTTGCTCTGGCTGTGCCTGTACCATTTGTTTCCCCGGACGGTCAGGCTGTCGTGCCGCTTCCAGCGGTATTCATTCCCGGCGCGGGTAAGCTGCTCGCCCTGTGATTGCAGGAAAGAAACAAGGTCGGCTTGGTTGGCGCGGTCTATCTGTTCTTGGGTGTAATACATGGTTGATACCTCTCTTTCTGTGGTTGAATTGTTCATAGGTTTTGAGTATAATGAAATCGACAAATTGGAATTTGAAAGGATGATGATATGATGGATAAATTAAAAAAGAACATGGTTTTCTACCTACTGTTGCTGATAGATTTTTATATCGTTCCTTGGTTTATAAAAGACACAGGAAGTGCAATGATTGTTATGTTAGTAATTATTCCTCTAATATGTTTAATAACCTCTGTTTTTTATGGGATTAGGAATGGTTTTAACTTCTGGTATATTTTGATTGTAGCAATAATGTTTGCGCCATCTATATTTATATTTTATAACTCAAGTGCATGGGTTTATGTAGTTGGATATGCTGTTATTGCATTATTGGGAAATTTAATAGCATTGCCATTAAGAAAAAGATAACTTCCAGTTTATCAGAAAGCATTTAGGGCGGACAGGCAAAGCAGCTTGCCCGTCCTTTCCTTTATCGCTCCTGTTCGTGCCGCTTGGTGCGGCTCTGCGTCTGCTCCGGCTGGTCGGCGCGGAGTGCAATATCCACGCACCTGCGGATTTTTTGAAGCTCGGCAACCTCGGCGCGGGTATCTTTCAGCGTGTCATATTCCGCTTCTCGCTGTGCTTTGAGGGCGGTATATTCTTTCTCCCACGCGGAGATCGGCAGGGTTTTCACGCCCTCCGGCAAATGGGCATGGAGATAGCGGTTTGCCGCATTCCATAGGGTAAGCTCGGCGCGGCGGGCTTCCGCAAACTTCTCCTGTTTTCCTTTCCAGCGGATTTGCCGATACTCGTCCTGTATGGGCTTGTAGGTTTGATAATTTCTGCCGTACTCCATGAGTTTTTGCAGCTTCTTCATGCGTTCCTCGGCGGTTTTCATTCCCTCCCGGATTGAATAGGCTTTATCACTGACAGAGGAAAGGGAATCGTCCAGTTCATCAAGATTAGAGATACCATGCTCGGAAAGATAGTTGACCGCCGCCGCTATGGTTTTCAGTTCATCGGCTGTGTGCTGTTGTTGCCAACGCTGCGAATACTTCCGGCTCTTTTCTCTCTGAACGCTCAAATACTTCATCAGCAGATTTGCAAGGTTGGGAGATTGCGGCGGCTGCTCCGGGGCGGTTTCCCGCGCTTTGAACAGGTCGGCAATCCATTCTTTGAGCTTCCCAATCTGCGCCCGGATTTCCCGGATAAGGCGGTTTGCCTTTTGGATATTTCGGTTCAGTTCGCCTTTCTCGGTGGCGATGCCTTTCTTCTCCATCTGGCAAGCCGCCACGCCCATGTGGACGGTGGGTATCTCGTCTATGCCGCGCTCGGCGTTGCTGCGGTGGTCGATACGCTCCGGGCTTCCGTTCCTCTCCAAAAAGTCGTTGGTATAGTCAGCCCACGCCTTGCGCCACAAGAGGGTGTTGTCCTTGTCGTTCCAGCCTGTAAGGTCAATTTTGTGCGTCTTGTATCTGCCACTTGGCAAGCGGATACGCTCGCCGTTTTCATCAAGGTCATATTCCTTTTTGGATTTCGCTGTCCATGTGCCGCGCTCGTCAAGGGGGCGCATAGTCAGCATGATATGACAATGGGGGTTGCCCTTGTCGGTGTCGTGAATGGCAAAATCCACACACATTCCTCTGGAAACAAATTGAGAGGAACAGTATTCCCGGACAAGCCGGATCTGTTCCTCTCTGGATAATTCTATGGGGAGCGCTGCGTCAATCTCACGCGCAAGCTGGGCGTTCCCGGCTTTCTCATAAAGCTCCACGCTGTTCCACAAGGTTGAACGGTCAGAGAATGAGGATGGCGCGTGGGGCGGCAGCATGATTTCTGTATGGACAACGCCGCCTTTGCGGGTGTAGTCATGGGTCATTCCGTCCCATTCGTTTGTCAGCTTTTCGCCGCTTCGGTAGGCGGCTGCGGCAACGGCTGATTTGCCTTTTCCTCGGCTCACAATGCCGATGTTCCAATGGTAAATGGCTATGGGTATCACCTCCCGGATAGGATAATAAAACCCGCAAAAAAGGTACAGACGCCAACGGCGGGTGTACTGTTTTTGTGGGTGTGCAGGGATAGCCGCAAAGCGGCGCAAGGGGTGCAGCCCCTTGTTGCGGCAAAGCCGCCATATCGTAGCGCGGGGAAATCTCCCTGTGCGGAGATAAGCTCTCGGCAGAGCGCACACGCCCGCAAGGGTGTATAAGTGCGCCCTTAGTTCCTAAGGGATTTTCAGCTTGTCGTTCCCCCGGCTCGTTTTTTCAGATATTCCCGCGCTGGTTCACTCGTCAAGGCAAGCCGGAGAAGCGCGGCAGCTTCCTCGTCGGTCATGTCCTTTGCTTCCGGCACAATGCTCTCAAAGACCGCGCCCCGGACGATAAGGCGGTGGCTGCGCGTTCTGCGTTCCTCTTGGGACAGCTTTTGCCGCAAGAGCTTTTCCCTGTTCTCAAACTGGCGGATTTTCTTCTTCCCGTCCTCAATCTCGGCTCGCAATTCCTCGCGGGTTTTCTCTCTCGGTTTCGTCATGGGTGGTCGCTCCTTTCTGTCCGTAGACATAGAAAAAGGACAGTCGATTTGCTCGGCTGTCCTGATGGTAGTATTAAATTTTCATGGGGTTATCCGTTGAAAGAACTTAGGTCAAGCGCACCATTATTTATCAGCTCTTGGATAATGGTAGCCAAATCGTTTTTCACACTTTCGCTTTCAGTTTTTGCACCCGCATTTTCAACATATACGGTGCTATCTCCCAACTTAAAGGTCGCATAGTAAATTACATTCTGTTCTCCCACGCTGTTCCGGTCTGTTACAAAATATCCTGCCGTCACGCTTGTGCCATTTACTTCGCTACTTTCTTCACTTCCTACAATCTTCGTATCAAGTAGTGCTATATCCGTTGTAGATATTACCACTTTGGCATTTTCGATTTTTCCCTCAAAACCAATCAATTCTTTGTTGCTGTCAGAAACAGTATCATCAACACGAAAAACTGCATGAGCTGTAACGGTCAAGTTTGGAAAAAGAGATGCAGCTTCCGTTTCCGTAAGTTGCCTTGTTGTTATAGTCCCGTCAATGTCAATGCTTGAGCCAGCAGTTTCCGATTTTACAAAGATGATTTCATTTCCGTTGTCCAAAGTGGCAATGTCAGTTTTGTTCCCGAACAATCCACTTTGAAATACGCCTACGCCTAAAACAGCAATTACTGCAAAGCAAGCCGCCATAGCTCCCCACTTAACCCAACCGGGTTTCTTTGCTTTCTTTTTGTAGTTAAGGGCTTCATCAACATATTTCGTATCAAGTTCACTCATAGCGTCGGAAAACTTTTTTGCGTTCATACGAATACCTCTCTTTCAATCAAATATTGCTTCATCTTCTCGCGGATACGGGTCAGCCGGACAGAAATGTTTTTTTCTGAAAGCCCCATAAACTCGGCTATGTCCTTATAGCTGTCGGAAAACCAATAGCGGCGCATGAAAATAACGCGGTTTTCGGTAGTCAGCGTGTCTAAAAATGCTTCAATGATACGGGCTAACTCTTTGGCTTCGATTTCTGCTTCTACTGTATTCGGGGCTGCTATACAGGCTTCAATTTCTTCCAAAGCAATCGTGTAATGGCTGCTCCGTTTGGCTGCTTCCTTTCTCCAATAGATTTTGAGTGAAATGTTCCGAACGATTTTAACAAGATAAGATAGCAGCGGGTTAGGTCGTGCCGGGGGAATGGCGTTCCATGCGCCTAAATAAGCGTCGTTTACACATTCCTCCGCGTCTTGTCTGCTGCCTACGATATGGTAGGAAAGATTGTGGCAGACCTTTCCGTATTTTATATCCAGCTCTCGTATGCCTTGTTCTGAACGTCCAAAAAACATTTCTATGATTTTTTCGTCGTCTATCATCTCACCGCCTCCTTTCGGGCTTCACCTATGTACTACGGTTTCAGCTGCAAATACTACATCTAATCCGAAACTTTTTCAAAAAAATTATAGCACATCTTTTTGAATAGGGTGTGTCAAGTTGCCGGAATGTTTCTTTGCCGCTTTGCTGGCGGCGTTCCTCCGTTCTTCGCTGTATGGGGCGGTCAGACGGAAAGAGAAACGCCCCTTGCAGATTTCAAACTCCATGCAGCCCGTGTCCGGGTCTGCGTCGGTCTGGCGGCACTGGTCAGGGTGAGCTACGGCGTAGGCGGTCAGCCTGTTCTTGAGGTCGGTGTTGTGGGTGCGGATATAGATCAGCGGGTCTTTCTCGTCAAACCATATATCGGTGGTCTTTTCCTGCTTCGTAAGCCCTGTTCTCATAAACTCTCCTTTCTGCGCCCCTGTTACGCAATAGGGGCATTTTTCGGGTGTTTTTCCCGGCTCTTGACTTGGGGAAAATGAGGATTTTCAAATAGAAAACGCTCCGGCGATACATTCCTCGTCCAGAGCGTTTCTATCGTGAAATATGGGATTTTTCCGGCTCTTGACGCTCATACATAGATAAGCTCAAACTTGACGATTTCCTCCGCTTGCGCCTTGCAGGTGTTCATCAGCCCCACCCATTGCATGGGGTCTGCGGCTTTCAGTTCCTCGGTTGCGCCCGCACCCTCGGCAAGCTGCGGGATAATGAGGTCAAGGCGGCGACGGACGGCGGCTTCAATCTCGGCGCAATGCTCATAGAGGGTTTCGCTTGCGACAAGGGCGTTGTAGAGATCGGGGCGGTAGCCCTCAAGATAGGCTTTCCGCAAGTGTCCATAATGCCCGATATAGGGCGGTCTGGCGGGTGAAGTAGTACCGTTGTCAATCAATCTTCTCATGCGCTCTTTTCTCCTTTCTCGTCTGCGACAGGGGGAAGTTTATGGGGCTTTTGCTCCTGCTCCCGTTCCCGCTGTTCTCTCCATTCTCTGCGTTTTTTCTCCATATAGCGGCGGTTGTATTCGGCTTTTTTTGCTCTGCGCCGTTCCTGCTCTGCCAATGCCGCTTTTTCTTCCTCTGTCAGTACGATTTCCTCATGGGGGATTTCTACCTTGCCGACAAAGTTAAAGAAAATCTCAACCTCCTGTGTGCGGCTCGCCCCTTTTCCCTCGGCTTGGTGGACAAGGATTTTTTCAACAAATTCATTTATCATGGCGGGGGTAAGCTCGGAAAAATCCGTATATTTTTTGACAAGGGCAAGGAATTTTTCAGCGTTGACGGTTTCCCGGCTTATACGGTCAAGCTCCTGCTCGTCTTGGGTAACGCTCTCGGTTAAACTCTCTAACTCCGCTTCAAAATCATGCAGCATTTGTTCAAAGAGCTTATCAGAAAGTCTGCCGTTTACATTGTCCTCATAGAGCTTGCGGATTAAGCGGCTCAATTCGTCGGCTCGTTTCTCGCTGCGCTGTTTTCTCTGCCGGATTGCCTTTGCCGCTTTCACCTGCCGCTCGCTGGAAGCAGAGCAGACCTGCTCCATAAATGCCGCTTCATTGTTCAGCGCGTAGTCGCATACTTCCTTGATAGCTTCAAGCAGAAGCTCATTTACAACGGCTGTGCGGATAAGGTGCGTCGTGCAGTATCTATTATAGTGCTGGTTGCCTAAATCATAACGGGAACAGTTGTACTCGTCGCGTTCTGGACGCTTCCTGCCGTTGGGTCGCCCCGCCCAGTCCCGCGCCAGTCCAGCCCCGCCCCTGTGGTTATACATCTTAGCCCCGCAATCCGCGCAAAACATCAAGCCCGTTAAAGGATTTGCCGCGCCTATGGTGTCCGTCCGGCGTATCGTTTTCCGCAAGCTCTGGACGCGCTCCCATGTTTCCTTGTCAATAATAGCTTCCTGCGTATTTTCAAAAATGACTAAATCCTCTTTGGGTGTCATTCTGGAGCGTTTGTCTTTGTAGCTTTCTTTATAGGTGCGGAAGTTTACTGTATGCCCCATATACTCCGGCTTGGATAGAATATCGGCAACTGTGCCGCCACGCCATGTGTACCGTTCAGCGGGGTTAAAATTAGACTGATGTTTCCCCACGCCGCGCTGTGCAAGATAATAGGACGGTCTTTCAACCTTTTCCAAAGCAAGGATACGGGCAATTTCATACGGGCCTTTGCTCTCCAACGCCATGCGGTAAATCCGGCGTACTACCTCGGCGGCTTCCTCGTCGATAATCCAGTGGTCTTTGTCATTAGGGTCTTTCTTATAGCCATAAATACAATGGCTGTTTGTATGCTTGCCGGACATTCCTCTTGCGTGGAGAACGCTTGTTATTTTTCGGCTGCTATCACGCACATACCATTCGTTCATAATATTCAAAAACGGGGCAAACTCGCTGCTTTCGCGCTTGTCGCTGTCAACTCCGTTTGCTATGGCAATAAAACGGACGCCCCGCTCCTTGAACATGACTTCTGTGTAAAATCCCACTTGCAGATAATCTCTGCCGACACGACTTAAATCCTTTACCAGCACATGGGAAACCTCTCCGGCTTCTATGGCTGCAATCATGCGTTTCCAATTAGGGCGGTCAAAGTTTGCGCCAGACCAGCCGTCATCAGTAAAGTGGACACAATTCGTAAATCCATGCTCCTTTGCATAATCTTCAAGCAGCTTCTTTTGATTGATTATACTGTTACTGTCGCCTGTGAGGTCGTCGTCGCGGGAAAGACGCTCGTATAGTGCGGTTATCTTGCCGTTGTCCGTTTTCTTTGCTTTCATTGAAAAACTCTCCTTTCTATGGGCGATTTCTTATCCCCCTTTCACAGCATATAGCTTCTGTAAAATGTTTCTTAGGTGTGGTCTTTCCTTCCTCAATCTTAGGATTCTGTAATGGATAAGACTTTCCGTTGGTCAGAGTTGCAATGCAGGCCAGCATATCAGCATTCTCACTTTTTTCTTCCTGTCATTTTCAGAATCTGTGCTCTCTGCACTGCCTCCCATGATCCATTCCTGAATCTCTCTCCATCTCTTTTCCCTGATGTTCTTTGCCTTTGCTCTGAATACTGTGTCTGCACAGGTAAATTCCACATCTACTTCATTTCTCACTGCCGGATCTCCCAAAGCCAATAACAGTCTGGCTGTAATCAGGCTCAATACCTTCTGCTCCACGGATGGCAGTTCACCAAACTCTGCATCTGCCACATTGACCGTAGGAATGATTGCATGTTGATCACCGACCTTGCTGTTTTTGATTACCTGTTTCGGATGAACCACCATTTTTCTGGTATATCCAAATTTTGCAGCCATCTTTCCTGCCAGATCATGAATCATGCTTTCCATATCTTCTGTGAGAAAACGGCTGTCTGTTCTCGGATAGGTTACCAGTTTCTTTTCATAAAGACTCTGTGTATAATCAAGTGTCTGCTGTGCCGTGAATCCCAGAAAACGGTTGGCATCTCTCTGCAACGCAGTAAGGCTGTAGAGCTGTGGTGCCTTCTCCTGCTTATCTGCCGGATCAATCTTTGTCACCTGTGCGACCTTTTGTTCCTTCAGCACATTCAAGATATTCTCTGCATCCTGTTTCTTCTCGAAACGATCTGATAATGCTGTAATGCCTCCGCAGCTGATAGACAGTCTGTAAATTGGTTCCGGCTTAAAGCCATCAATCTCTGTCTCTCTCTGTACGATCATGGCAAGTGTCGGTGTCATAACTCTTCCAACATTCAGTGTCTGTCCATACAGAGTTGAAAATAACCTGGTTGCATTCATTCCCACGATCCAGTCCGCCCGCTCCCTGCATAGTGCCGCCCGGTAGAAATCATCATATTCCCTGCCATTTTTCAGATGAGAAAAGCCATCCGAAATCGCCTGGTCCTCCATTGAAGAAATCCATAAGCGCTCGAATGGCTTTTTGCATTTTGCCTGATCATATACAAGCCGGAAGATCAGCTCTCCCTCTCGTCCGGCATCAGTGGCTTCCACTAATTCAGTTACATCCTCTCTTTCCATCAGTTTTTTCAGAATTCCGAACTGCTTTCGGGTTGCTTCTGCAATCTGGTAATTCCATTCTGATGGCAGATCAGAGCTTTGAGATTTTCTTGAATCTCTTCGAATCAAAGCAGTTACAAACAAAGATGCCCGTATTCAATACAAGCAAATAAGTTTGTACATCCAGCTCCTCGAAGATAATGGTACACGGCTTAATGAAAATATCACAAAACACCTTGATGATGATATCTGGGAGCTTCGCCCAGGCAATAACCGTGTTTTATATTTTTATTTCAAAAATGATACCTTTGTGCTTTTACATCAATTCCGCAAGAAAACTCAAAAGACTCCCAAACGTGAAATTGAACGAGCAAAGGCCGAACGTGATGATTATCTTGCCCGAAAGGAGGCTGAATGATTATGAAAACCTGGAATGATTATAAGGAACATGTAAGAACCGTTGATCCTGAAATTGGAAAAGGCATCGATGAAGTTGAAAATATTTCCTCCATCATAAGTGCCATGGTGGAACAGCGTACTTCTCTTGGACTTAGCCAGAGAGAGCTTGCTGCTATGTGTGGTATTCCACAATCATCCGTAGCACGGATTGAATCCTGCAAAACAACCCCAAATCTCGGAACACTGCTTAATATTTTTCAGCATCTCGGTTTACAGCTTACAGTAAGGCCTACAAAACCTACCGTTTAAAATCAAGGAGAATCTCTGCGAAGAGTTTCTCCTTATCTCCCAGTGGAACCAAAAGCTACAATCTCACGGAGAATCAGGAAATAGTTAATACTGTCGGTAATTTTCTCATCCCACTGCTCTTTGGAATACTGCTGCTTATCCATACACATATCCAATACAGAGATCAGATGTTTGGATAACATCCCCATAAGTGCTGCTTTTCCTAGGTGCCTGCTCTGCCTTTTCTGTATTGGATACAATCAATAATGATGTAATCATAAAATTCTCTCAGCTTATCCTACCATAGAACGAAGAATCTGTGCCCTGAACAAAAAAATCGCCCAGACTAGAATTTTTAATCTAATCTGAGCGATACTCCGCCATGCCTGTTTTTTTTCAAGCAAAAAATCAATGTTCCCTGCGGGAATCGAACCCACAACTAGCGCTTAGGAGTTCCCTGTGAACTGTGGTAACTGGTGGTTCGATTTATCCCTTTGGAGCGTTTAATGCCGTAAATCAGAGCAAAAGTCTTTGTTCATCTTAGAAGCTGATACCCGTAAGTGTATCGCCGTACACCACAGAGTGTTAGCAAGCTGTTAGCAAAATGAACCTGTCTGTTGCAATGATTCACAAATAACTACATATAAATATAAATCATTTGTCACTAGAAATCAAGATACTCGTATGACTTTAGACGTTCAGAAATGAGCGTCTATTTTTTTACCCAAATGAAAGGAGAATCAAGAAAAATGAATAAGATATTGAAACGATTGCTTACAGGTGTTCTCACTCTCGCAACCGTATTTACCACACTACCTACGACCACTGTTCATGCTGCGGAAACACAGTATTGGACGGAATCAGAGGAACGTGTCGGAATCGTTGAGAAAGTAATGAATGATGGTTCTATCGGCTCTACATTCAACGAGGGGCATATGACCGTTGAGGGTGAGGACGCTTACTGTATCGACATCAACACAGGCTTTAAGAATGGATATAAGAGCAGAAGTGACGCAAGCACACGCATGACTGCCGACCAGATTGCTGACGTTGCCTTATCCATTGAATATGTCAAACAGTATACAAAAAGCCATACAGGATTGAGCAGCCAGCACGCCTATCTTTTAAGACAATTAGTAGTCTGGCAGAGATTGAGTGTCCATCTTGGGTGGAGCTGTGACAATGTGCGAGCTTCTTATGATGAAATCTCAAAAGCTGTGCAACAAGAAGTATTCGCCGGAGCGAAAGCCTTTGTAAAAGAAAACAAAGGACGCTATGACTGTTACGGATATATCTACACTGGTGAGGGGCAGGATTTAGGACAGTTCTTCGCAGAGCTGGCTGTCGGAAATGGCAAGATTCAGAAATCTTCCAGTAATACCACAGTTACAAGCGGAAATGACTGCTATTCTCTCTCTGGTGCGACTTATGGTGTCTATTCTGATAAAGGCTGCACGAAGTCTGTTGCCACACTTACGACAAATGCCAATGGTAATACTGACACTGTGGAATTAAGAGCTGCGACATACTATGTGAAAGAAACGAAAGCTCCAAAGGGATTCCAGTTAGATAAGAACGTCTATACCATGACAGTCAAAGTCAATGAAACTACGACTTTAAAAGTCAGCGATACACCAAAAGTCACAGACACTTTGGTTGAGCTTTTCAAGATTGATATGGAAACTTCCAAAGCTACGCCACAGGGTAACGCTTCTTTGGAGGGTGCGGAGATTGTCTGGAAGTATTATGACGGTTACTACACAAAAGATAATCTTCCATCAGAACCAACACGCACATGGACGACAAAGACAATCGCTGAAAAAGACAGCAACAATGAAGTCCATTACATCACAAGGTTAGCGGATTCCTACAAGGTATCGGGTGACAGCTTCTATACACAGAACGGTACTATCTGCCTGCCGCTAGGTACTATCACTGTGGAAGAAAAGGCAGCTCCAAACGGTTACTTATTGGAGGGTGCTTATATGCAGGCTGCCGGAAGTTCTGAACAGATAAAAGGTGTCTATGTGGCACAGATTACAGAAGATGGCGAGCTTGCAGCATTAAGCGGCAGCAACCAGTATTCCGTATCAGACAAGGTTATCCGTGGCGGTGTCAAAATCCAGAAACGTGACCTTGAAACCAAAGATACAAAAGCACAAGGCGGTGCAACTTTGAAAGATACTGCCTTTGAAATCATTTCCTTAAATGATAACGCTGTCTTGGTAGATGGCAAGTTATACAACAAGAATGAAGTCGTAAAGACAATCCATACAGGTGTTGACGGTATCGCTGCAACTGCCGCTGATACATTACCATATGGAAAATACCGTATTGAGGAAAGCAACGCCCCACAGGGATATTTGACGGACGGTGCAAAACCGATTGAATTTGAAATCACAGAAGATGGAAAAATCGTGGATTTAACTGATGAAGCACATTCCATCTACAATCAGATTATCCGTGGAGATATTGAGGGCGTGAAAATCGGTGCTGGCACTCACAAGCGACTTGCGAATGTTCCCTTTAGGATCACAAGCAAGACGACTGGTGAGAGCCATATCATTGTGACAGACGCAAACGGTCAGTTCTCCACTTCCTCTGATTGGGTATCTCATAAGCAGAATACCAACGCCGGAAAGACCAGTGAGGACGGTATCTGGTTCGGTACTTCCACACCAGACGACAGCAAAGGTGCATTGCTCTATGATACTTACACAATCGAAGAATTACGCTGCGATTCCAACAAGGGAATGACGCTGATTCCGGCATTTGATGTGGTGGTGTCAAGAAATAAAGTGGTCGTTGATTTAGGTACACTCACAGACGACTACGAACCAGAAATCACTATCCATACAACTGCTGCCGACAAAGTGACAGGTGAAAAATCAATCGTTGCTGGTAAAAATGTAACTATCGTTGATACGGTCACTTTAGAGGGTTTGAAGAAAGGCACAAAATATCAGTTAAAAGGCTGGCAGATGGTGAAATCTGAAAATGCACAGCTTTTGATTGACGGTGAACCTGTGGAAAGTGATTACACATTCACTGCGAAAAAAGCAGAAATGGAAGTTGAGGTTTCCTATACGTTCAATGCTTCTGCTCTTGGCGGTAAAGACCTTGTGACATTCGAGGAATTGTACGATTTATCCAATCCAGATGAGCCTGTCAAAGTGGCAGAACACAAAGACATTAAGGACGACGGACAGACCGTGAAAATTGAAGAACGAGTGATTACGATTCATACCAATGCTGCCGGCAAAGTCACAGGAGAAAAGATGATTGTTGCTGGTAAAGAAGTAACTGTCATTGATACGGTCACTTTAGATGGCTTGGAAAAAGGTACAACATATCAGCTCAAAGGCTGGCAGATGGTGAAGTCTGAAAATGCACAGCTTCTTGTAGATGGTAAGCCTGTAGAAAGTGATTATACCTTTACTGCAGAAGATTCCAGTATGGAAGTTCAGATTGCCTTTACATTCAACGCTTCTTCTCTTGCTGGAAAAGACCTTGTGACGTTTGAAGAATTATACGACTTATCCAATCCAGACGAACCTATCAAGGTGGCTGAACACAAGAATATTGAGGACGAGGGGCAGACTGTGACGATTACGGAACGTATCATCACTATGCACACAACCGCTACTGACAAGGCAACAGGTGAAAAGACGATTGAAGCAGACGACAAAGTAACGATTGTCGATACGGTTACTTTAGACGGTTTGGAAAAAGGCGTAAAATATACTCTTAAAGGTTGGGAAATGGTGAAGTCTGAAAATGCAGAACTTCTGGTGCATGGTAAACGTGTGGAAAATGACCTTACTTTCACCGCTACAGACAGTCAGATGGAAGTTCAGATTGAATTTACATTCAATGCTTCGGAACTTGGTGGCAAAGAGCTTGTGACGTTTGAAGAATTGTACGATACGTCCAATCCAGATGAGCCTATCAAAGTGGCTGAACATAAGGATATCAAGGACGAGGGGCAGACTGTGACGATTAAAGAAAAACCAGAATCCCCTACGACACCAGAAGAACCTAGTACGCCGACAAAGACAAGCGATTCACCAAAAACAGGTGATAATACACCATTTGTCGCATTATTCGCTATGATGGGAATTTCTGCTGCTGGTCTTATCTTTGCCGGTTATAAGAGATTCCGCAGAGTAAAGAAATCTGACTGATACGGGAGGTAACAGCTTATGAAAGCAACAACCCGTTCACCGCCTGTCATGGAAACGTCAGTCTGTGGCTGACACTATATCTAACTTCTGCTTGATTACGATTTATCTTTCTGAATGGGGATTGTCAAGGGTGCTTTCAGCACAACGCCTGCCCTTGATAATTCACAGGCAGACAGATATTATCCTGTTAGCAGAATGGAACTATATAACAAAACAATCAAAATCAGAAAGAAAAGAGGTAAACAATTTATGGAATTAAAACACGTTATCCCAAACATGGAAAAAACATTCGGGAATTTGGAGTTTGCAGGTGAGAATAAGGTGGAACAGCGTAGGATCAACGGACGTATGACGGTCGTTTCCCGTAGCTTCAACCTTTATTCGGACGTACAGAGGGCAGACGATATTATCGTGGTGCTGCCTGCTTCTGCTGGTGAGAAAAACTTTGAATCAGAGGAAAAAGTGAAACTTATCAATCCCAAAATCACCGCAGAGGGTTACAAAATCGGTACAAGAGGATTCACAAATTATATCCTGTCAGCAGACGATATGTTGAAAGCGTAAGGAGGTAGAAAGATTATGAGATTAGCAAACGGAATTATTATTGACAAGGAAAAGACTTTCGGGGTATTGAAATTCTCCGCATTAAGACGAGAGGTACATATCCAGAATGAGGACGGTACGGTTTCTGAAGAAATCAAGGAACGCACCTACGATTTGAAGTGTAAGGAGCAAGGACGCATGATACAGGTAAGTATTCCTGCCACTGTTCCATTAAAGGAATTTGGCTACAACGCAGAGGTGGAAATCATCAATCCTGTGGCTGATACGGTGGCAACCGCTACGTTTCAAGGTGCAGATGTTGACTGGTATATCAAGGCAGATGATATTGTCTTGAAGAATAAGAACGGTCAGCCAGCAGGAAATAACCATGTTCCCAACAATCCGCAGCAGCCACAGCATAAAAAATAAAGAAAGGATTTAGCCTATGCCACGATTCAATAAACGTGGGAATCGAATCAGAGCCAGTGATAAGTCACTGGTTTTTCGTTTCTCGGCTGGTTCGCTGCTTCTACTGTTTTTCTCCGTGGTTATGCTGTTGAACCTAAAAACAATCATCACGACAGACTGGAAATCGGTCAGCTTTCTACAAGATGACAGCGTCCATTTTTCGGTCACACCATATGGGATAGTTACGGTCATAATATCAGCTCTGGTATGTGCTGTTGCTGCTATGCTATATCGAAGATTCCAGTATGACAAGGTAAAGCAACTCTTTCACCGTCAAAAGCTGGCAAAGATGATACTTGAAAATGGCTGGTACGAATCGGAAACGACACAGGACAGCGGATTTTTCAAGGACTTGCCAACGTCCGGCAAGAAAGAGAAAATCACCTACTTTCCTAAACTGTATTACCGTATGGAACATGGACTATTGTATATCCGTACAGAAATCACATTAGGGAAATATCAAGACCAGCTCCTACATTTGGAAAAAAAGCTGGAAACAGGCTTGTACTGTGAGCTGGTGTCAAAAGAGCTGCATGATTCCTACGTGGAGTATGTCTTGCTTTATGACACTATCGCAAATAGAATCACTATCAATGAGGTACAGGTGGAACATGGCAGCCTGCGTCTAATGAAAAATGTCTGGTGGGAGTATGACAAGCTCCCTCATATGCTGATTGCTGGCGGTACTGGCGGCGGTAAAACTTACTTTATCCTTACTATCATTGAAGCTTTGCTCCGTTGCAATGCAATCATGTATGTGTTAGACCCTAAAAATGCCGACCTTGCGGATTTATCTGTCGTCATGCCGGAAGTCTGGTACAAGAAAGAAGATATAACCGCCTGTATTGATAGATTTTATGACGGTATGATGGCAAGAAGTGAAGCTATGAAGCTCATGGAAAACTACAGGACAGGTGAAAACTATGCCTATTTAGGACTATCGCCCCACTTCCTTATCTTTGATGAATACGTGGCGTTCATGGAAATGCTCACCACAAAGGAAAATGCTGCTGTCCTTAACAAGCTGAAACAAATAGTCATGCTCGGACGACAGGCAGGATATTTTCTGATTCTCGCCTGTCAGCGTCCAGACGCAAAGTATCTCGGTGACGGAATCCGTGACCAGTTCAATTTTCGTGTGGCTCTTGGGCGTATGTCAGAGCTTGGGTACAGTATGATGTTCGGTGAAGTAGACAAGGATTTTTTCTTGAAGCAGATTAAAGGGCGTGGCTACGTTGATACAGGAAACAGTGTCATATCCGAGTTTTACACTCCCCTTGTACCAAAAGGACACGACTTCCTAAAAGAGATAGGGAGATTATCACAAAACAGGCAGGACGGACAGGCGGCGTGCGGAGCGAAAGCCGCAGGTACGGACTAGCCTGTGTTGGGGTGGCGTAAGCCGCCCCAACCATCTGCCCCCGTTATCTAACAGGGGGGCACAAATTATCTGGAAACAGTCAATTACATATCAAAAAGTCCTTGAAAACAGAGGACTTTTCAAACATTCAAGGGAATGTGACAAAATCGGTAACTGTCACATTCCTTTTTCGATTGGAGGGATTTTATCTGAACGATACCGACTGGATAAATGATTTTAAGGAAAAACGGACGCAGTACGGCGTTTCCCAGAATCGTCTTGCGGTCATGGCTGGCGTCAGTCGTGAGTATGTCAGCAGGATTGAATCTGGAAAAGTAGCCTTGACAGAAGAAATCAAGGGGAAATTCACGGACGCTCTGGAAAAACTAAATCCAGAGAATCCGCTGAAAATGGTCTTGGATTACGTCAGAATCCGATTCCCCACACAGGACGTTAAGCACGTTGTTGAAGATATTCTGCAATTAAAGCTGGACGTAATGATACATGAGGACTACGGGTTCTACTCCTATGCGGAACATTATGTGCTTGGTGATGTGTTCGTGCTGACGTCACCCGATAAGGAAAAAGGCACGCTATTAGAACTGAAAGGCAAAGGCTGTCGGCAGATGGAAAGCTACCTGCTGGCACAGCATAGGAGCTGGTATGACTTTCTCATGGACGCTCTGGTGGAGGGAGGTGTGATGAAACGTCTTGACCTTGCCATCAACGATATGGCAGGAATCTTGGATATTCCAGAGCTGACAGAGAAATGCAACCGTGAAGAATGTATTTCCGTATTCCGCAGCTTCAAGAGCTACCGCAGCGGTGAGCTGGTGAGAAGCAATGAACAGGACAGATACGGAATGGGAAATACGCTTTATATCGGTTCGCTCAAATCGGAGGTTTATTTCTGTATCTATGAAAAGGACTATGAGCAATACGCAAAGTATGACATAGCCATTGAAGATACGAAAATCAAGAACCGTTTTGAAATCCGGCTGAAAAATGAGCGAGCCTATTATGCGGTGCGTGACCTGCTGACCTACCATGACGCAGAGCGTACCGCTTTTGACATTATCAACCGTTATATGCGGTTCGCTGACAGGGAGGTGGAGAAAAGACGCAGCGAATGGCAGACCAATGAGAAATGGGCGTACTTTATCGGCTCTGATCGTGGGCGTTTGAAACTGACGACCAAACCAGAGCCTTATACGCTCACACGGACGCTAAACTGGATAAGCAGGCAGGTTGCTCCTACATGGAAAGTCTTGCAGCAGATAGACAATACCAATGGTACGACCTATCTCAAAGACATTTTAGACCATGCGAAGCTCACGGAGCGTCACAAAAAACTGATTGAACAACAGACGACTTCCACAGAAAAAATCATTATAGAAACGGAGGAATGACAACATGAAACATATTTTATTTGACTTCTTCCTGTTCTCACTTGGGGCAGGTTTTGGAGTAGTTACTATGTGTCTTATGCAGACTGCAAAAGTCGCAGACAAAGAAATTGAAATGATGGAAAGGAGAAAGAAATAATGAATTTCGGACAGAACTTATACAACTGGTTTTTATCTAACGCACAAAGCCTTGTATTGATGGCGATTGCGGTTATCGGCGTGTATCTCGGATTCAAACGTGAATTTTCCAAACTTATCGGTTTTTTGGTAATCGCCTTAATCGCTGTTGGTTTGGTATTCAATGCCGCTGGTGTAAAAGACGTACTGTTACAATTATTTAATAAGATTATCGGGGCATAATGCTCCGATAGTCGGAAGATGGAGGACAACATGAAAATAGATATATTTGAGGATATGAAAGAATGTGTCGGCTGTGACAACATTTCCGATTTGCCTTACCGTAAACGTGCGGTGTGGGAAGAAATCAAACGACTTTCACCGACAGCATATCCAAAAGAACAGTTAGAAAAGTTTTCCCATTATGTATTTGGCGTAGATTATGCTGTTATAATGGGAATACTGGAAATGAAGAAAGGAAGTGATAAGCCTTGCAGGAAATGAGAATCTACCTTTTAAACAATACAAAACCTTACCATGACGAGGACGACGGTTACTCTGGCGACTGGTTCAACTGTCCTGTGGATTTTGAAGAAGTCAGAGAGAAGCTCGGTGTTGAGCATGAGGAACAGATTGAGATTGCAGACTATGAGCTGCCCTTTGACCTACACAGCGATATGCCCCTTTGGGAAATCAACGCAAACTGTCGCATGGTGCTTGAATTGGAGGGTACGCCTGTCGGCAATGAAATGAAAGCCATTCAGCAGAAATGGTTTTCCAGTTTTGATGAATTTATCGACCATAAGGACGAGATACACTACTATGATGTGGGTGACGGTGCGGCACTGGCAGAATACCTTATCTGTGAGGAAAATATTTTCGGTGAAATTCCTCACGAACTGCAAAAACACATAGATTATCATTCCTATGGTAGTGAGTTGGAACTGGACGACAGATATTTATTCACCACAAGCGGCGTATTCCGCTATCAGTAAAGGGGTGATGTAGTATCGAAGAAATGCAGGTTTATATTGCAAATCTCGGTAAATATAATGAGGGTGAGCTTGTAGGTGCATGGTTCACGCCGCCCATTGATTATGATGAGATGGCAGAACGTATCGGTTTGAATGACGAATACGAGGAATATGCAATCCATGATTATGAGCTGCCCTTTGAGATTGACGAGTACACACCCATTGAGGAAGTCAACCGCCTTTGTGAAATGGTAGAAGATTTACCAGAGGATATACAGGACGAATTATCAGAACTTCTCTGCTGTTTCAGCAGCATAGAGGAATTATGCGAACACGCAGACGATATTATCCATTATCCCGATTGTGACGATATGACAGACGTTGCCTATTACTTCATAGATGAATGTCAAAGTCTGGGTGAGATACCAGACAGAATCCGCAATTACATAGACTATGAAGCCTACGGGCGAGACCTTGATTTAGAGGGGCGTTTTGTTGTTACAAATCATGGCGTGTTTGAATGTCTGTATTAACAACTGAATATTTACTATCTGCCAGTGAAATGACACTGGTTATTTTTTTTGCAGCAGCCTTGAAACATAGGCTGCTGTTTCCACTTTAGAACAGAAAGGAGCTGTGAAAATTGAAGAAAATCAAAAGCTATACAAGCATATGGAGCGTGGAAAAAGTCATTTACGCTATCAATGACTTTCAACTCCCGTTCCCTGTCACGTTCAGTCAGATGGCTTGGTTTGTCCTGTCGCTGTTCGTGGTGATTCTCTTTGGGGAGCTGCCGCCACTTTCCATGATTGACGGTGCGTTCCTCAAATACTTTGGAATCCCTGTGGCGTTCACTTGGTTCGTATCGCAAAAGACCTTTGACGGAAAGAAGCCTTTCGGATTCTTGAAATCGGCTGTCACCTTTGCCCTACGTCCAAAAGTGACCTATGCCGGAAAAACCATCAGACTGAAAAAGGAAAGATTCAATCCCGTTATTACGACAGTTAGGAGTGTGATGTATGTTCCCGATTAAGTACATAGAAAACAATCTGGTGTTCAACCATGACGGTGAGTGCTTCGCCTACTATGAGCTGACACCTTACAATTATTCGTTCCTGTCACCAGAGGAAAAGTACATGGTGCATGACAACTTCCGTCAGCTTATCGCCCAGAACCGTGACGGAAAAATCCATGCCCTACAGATTGCCACAGAGGACAGTTTGCGTGCAGTACAGGAGCGTTCCAAAAAAGGAATCACAGGCAGGTTAAAAGAGATTGCCTGCAAAAAGGTAGATGAACAGACAGAAGCGTTGGTTGAAATGATTGGGGAAAATCAGATTGACTACCGCTTTTTTCTTGGCTTCAAGCTGCTGGTGAATGAGGAAGAAATCAGCTTCAAGGGTATGCGAAACTCAGCAGCTATGACCTTTACGGATTTTATCTATGAAGTCAATCACAAGCTAATGGGTGATTTTATTTCCATGAGTAATGATGAAATCAACCGTTTTCTAAAGATGGAAAAGCTCTTGGAAAGCAAAATCTCACGCCGCTTTCAGTTCCGCAGGCTGGATAAGAATGACTTCGGCTATCTCTTGGAACACATCTACGGAAATACTGGCGTTGCCTACAGTGATTACAGTTATGACCTCCCGATAAAGAAGCTAAAGCGTGAAACACTGGTGAAGCGATATGACCTTATCCGTCCGACACGCTGCATGATAGAGGAAAACCAGCGATACCTAAAGATTGAGCGTGAAGATCAGACAACTTTTGTTGCCTACTTCACGATTAACAATATCGTGGGTGAGCTGGATTTCCCGTCAAGCGAGATATTTTATTACCAGCAACAGCAATTCACATTCCCTGTTTCCACTTCTATGAATGTGGAAATTGTGACAAATAAGAAAGCATTAACCACAGTCCGTAATAAGAAAAAGGAATTGAAAGATTTGGATAACCATGCGTGGGAATCTAACAACGAAACAGGAAGTAACGTCATGGACGCTTTGGATTCGGTCAACGAACTGGAAACCAATCTTGACCAGTCAAAGGAATCCATGTATAAACTCTCTTACGTTATCCGTGTAGCTGCGGATTCTCTGGACGAGTTGAAACGCCGCTGTGATGAAGTCAAAGACTTCTACGACGATTTGAATGTGAAGCTGGTTCGCCCATTCGGTGATATGTTGGGGTTACATGGCGAATTTATCCCATCAAGCAAAAGATATATCAATGATTATATCCAGTATGTGACTTCGGATTTTCTGGCTGGACTTGGGTTTGGTGCAACACAGCAGCTTGGGGAAACGGACGGTATCTATATCGGTTACAACCTTGACACAGGAAAAAATGTGTACTTGAAGCCTAGCCTTGCGGCACAGGGCGTAAAAGGTTCGGTCACTAATGCTCTTGCCGCAGCGTTTTTAGGTTCGCTCGGCGGTGGGAAGTCATTCTGCAACAATCTGATTATCTATTATGCGGTGCTGTTTGGAGGAAAAGCGGTCATTGTAGACCCAAAATCAGAGCGTGGCAACTGGCAGGAAACACTATCCGACATTGCACAGGAAATCAAGATAGTCAATCTTACCAGTGAAGATAAGAACAGAGGACTTCTTGACCCGTATGTGATTATGAAGCGAACAAAGGACGCTGAAAGTCTGGCAATCGACATTCTTACATTCCTTACGGGTATTTCTTCCCGTGATGGTGAGAAGTTCCCTGTATTAAGGCGTGCAATCCGTTCCGTGACACAGAGCAAGCAGCGTGGCTTGGTGCGTGTCATTGATGAACTCCGCAAAGATGGTTCTCCTGTGGCAGAGAATATCGCAGACCATATCGAGAGCATGACCGATTATGACTTTGCACATCTGCTTTTTTCAGATGGAAGTATCAGACAGTCAATCAGTCTGGATAAGCAATTAAATATCATACAGGTGGCAGACCTTGTATTGCCGGATAAGGACACAAAGTTTGAAGAATACACCACAATGGAATTATTATCAGTGGCTATGCTGATTGTCATTAGTACCTTTGCCCTTGATTTTATCCATTCCGACAGGAGCATTTTTAAGATGGTGGATTTGGACGAAGCGTGGACGTTTTTACAGGTGGCACAGGGGAAAGCTCTTTCTAACAAGCTGATTCGTGCCGGACGTTCCATGAACGCCGCTGTTTACTTTGTCACACAAAACTCTGGTGATGTGGACGACGAAAAGATGAAGAACAATATCGGCTTGAAGTTTGCCTTTCGTAGCACAGATATAAAGGAAATCAAAAATACCCTTGAATTTTTCGGTGTGGATAAGGAGGACGAGGGCAACCAGAAAAGGCTTAGGGATTTGGAGAACGGGCAATGCCTGTTTCAAGATTTATACGGACGTGTGGGCGTTATCCAGATTCACCCTGTATTCGCTGACCTGTTCCATGCCTTTGACACCAGACCGCCAGTACAGACAGAGGAAACGAGGTGAAGCCTATGAGGAAACGAAAAATCTTACGATTCTTCGGTATCGCTCTTTGTGTGATTCTCGGTGTGCTAGTGTTTCTGGCAATCACGGGTACGGTGGCTCATGCGGCTGGACTGGTGGATAACACGGTGAGCGACAGCAACGCTTACTCTCAATATCCCCTAGAGAATTATCAGCTTGATTTCTATGTGGATTCAAGTTGGGATTGGCTACCGTGGAACTGGCTTGATGGAATCGGGAAAAGTATTCAGTATGGCTTGTACGCTATCACAAACTTTGTCTGGACGGTGAGCCTTTATATCTCCAATGCGACAGGCTATGTGGTACAGGAAGCCTACAAGCTGGACTTTATCTCTGATACCGCAAGCTCAATCGGAAAGAACATTCAGACATTAGCTGGCGTTACTTCCAGCGGCTTTTCCAGTGAGGGATTTTATGTGGGATTCCTGCTCATTCTCATTCTGGTAATGGGTATCTATGTAGCTTATACAGGACTTATCAAAAGGGAAACCACAAAAGCGGTTCATGCGGTAGTCAATTTCCTTGTGGTATTTATCCTGTCAGCGTCCTTTATTGCCTATGCCCCAAACTATATCAGCAAAATCAACGACTTTTCCGCAGATATAAGCAGCTCTGCTTTGTCACTCGGTACAAAAATCGTGCTGCCCGATTCCAACAGCAAAGGCAAAGACAGCGTGGATTTGATACGGGATAGCCTGTTTTCCATACAGGTAAAACAACCGTGGCTGCTCTTACAGTATGGAGAATCAGATGTAGAAACACTCGGTGCTGACCGTGTGGAAAGCCTGTTATCGGCAAGTCCAGATACAGACGACAGAGAGGACGTTGTGATTGAGGAAATTGAAGATAAGGACAATGACAATTTAAGTGTCACAAAGACCATGAGCCGATTGGGAACAGTGGTATTCCTGTTTATCTTCAATATCGGAATATCCATCTTTGTATTCCTGCTTACAGGCATGATGATATTTTCACAGGTGCTATTTATCATATATGCCATGTTTCTGCCGATTAGCTTTATTTTGTCCATGATTCCGACTTATGAGGGCATGGCGAAAAAGGCACTTACAAAATTGTTCAACACGATTATGATGAGGGCGGGAATCACGCTGATTATTACGACAGCCTTTAGTATCTCGACTATGTTTTACTCCATTTCCTCTGGCTATCCGTTCTTTATGGTTGCCTTTTTGCAGATAGTGACGTTTGCTGGTATTTACATGAAGCTGGGAGATTTAATGTCTATGTTCAGCTTACAGGCAAACGATACACAGCAGGTTGGCAGACGTATCATGCGTAGACCTTATATGTTCCTAAGCCGCAGAGCCAGACGCTTAGAGCGTAAAATCGGAAGAACGGTTGCGGCTGGTGCGGCTGGCGGTGTTGCTGGTGCGGCTGCTGCTTCTGCTTCAACGAAAAAAGCAGACAATACAAAATCGTCAAGCGGAGGTCATACCAGACCAAACCATAATACGTCCACTCCTTACAGTGGAGGTGACAGTAAGCTGCGGGCTTTATCCGATAACATGAGCCAGAAGAAAGATTCGTCAAAATCAGAAGTACATAATAGCTTATCCAGACAGACACAGGAAATGCAATCCACTTCAAAACGTGGAATCATGGATAAAAAATCGGTATCGAAGCAGCCACAGTCAGAGAAGCAGAATCCGCAGCGTCCGATTGTGGATAAGGTACAGGATAAACAGGATTCACAGAATAAGGAGCGACAAAACAATGGATCAGCGACAAAAAGAGCTGCCCCAGTGCATGAGCGACCAGCGACAACACCTGTTTCTGTAAAATCGGATTCACAGGCGGCAGCTTCAAAGCCGGAGCAGAATGTCAAAGAGCGTCCTGTCACAGTGACAAAGGAGCAGCCGCAATCAAGCAAGAGCAAAGAGCCTGTGACAAAATCGCAGGAAAATATGAGGACACAGGTTGCCAGAGAATCCCGTCCGGCAGATAAACATTCGCAAGTTGCTACAGATAGTTCACGACAGACAGTACAAAGAAAATCACAGACAAAGACAGTTCAGAAAAAGACCACAAATCAATCAACAGTGAAAAAATCTACCAGTAAGAAAGGCGGCAAGAAATGAAGTTAAGGCATTTCGCTGTGTTCGGTGGGATTTTCACAGTGATTATCTGTCTGCTTCTGTTCCTGTTTATCGTGACCGCAGATGATGAGGAAAGCGGCTCTTCCAGCTTTGATTTTTCTGGACTGAACCTGTCAGCGGAAGTTTTGAAACATCAGCCTACGGTAGAAAAGTACGCAAAAGAATACGGAATCTCTGACTATGTGAACTATCTGCTTGCGATTATGCAGGTGGAATCCGGCGGTACTGGCACGACAGACGTTATGCAAGCCAGTGAATCGCTCGGTCTGCCGCTTAATTCCCTGTCTGTGGAGGATTCCATCAAACAGGGGTGTAAATATTTCTCGGAGCTTCTAAAATCCGCAGAAGCGAAAGGCTGTGACATCAACACAGTGGTACAAGCCTATAACTATGGCGGTGGCTTTATTGATTATGTGGAAAAACACGGAAAAAAGTACACCTTTGAACTGGCGGTCAGATTCGCAAAGGACAAGTCCGGCGGTGTCAAAGTCACCTATAAGAATGAAATTTCCATAAAAGAAAATGGCGGCTGGCGTTACAAGTACGGGAATATGTTCTATGTAAAATTAGTCAGTCAGTATTTGGCTGTGCCTAGTTTCAGTGACGCTACCGCACAGGCAATCTTCAATGAAGCATTGAAATATCAAGGCTGGAAGTATGTCTATGGCGGCAGCAATCCCAACACCTCTTTTGACTGTTCTGGTCTTACGTCTTGGTGCTATGGAAAGGCTGGTATCAGTTTACCCCGTACCGCACAGGCACAGTATGACGCTACGCAGCACATACTGCTGTCACAGGCAAAGGCAGGTGATTTGGTGTTCTTCCACTCGACCTATAATGCTGGAACATACGTCACTCATGTAGGAATCTACGCAGGAAACAACAGAATGTATCACGCTGGCGACCCTATCGGATATGCAGATTTAACAAGCTCGTACTGGCAGCAACACTTGATTGGTGCTGGACGGGTGAAAACCAAATAAGAAAGGAATGGTGCTATGCTATTTAAGAAAAAGGATAAGGAATCGAAACCCAAAAAAGAAAAGAAAGTGCCTGTGATGAAAGTCGGCACGCATAAGAAAACCGTGATTGCCTTATGGCTGGTGCTGATTGCCAGTGTCAGTTTTGGTGTGTATAAGAATTTCACCGCCATTGATATGCACACGGTACATGAAAAAGAAGTCATTGAGCAACGTATCGTTGATACTAACAAGATAGAGAACTTTGTAAAAGCCTTTGCGAAGTCCTACTATTCTTGGAGCAATACGCAGGAATCCAATGAGAAACGAACCGCAGCCATCAACCAATATCTGACAAAGAGTTTGCAGGATTTGAATGTTGATACCGTCCGTATAGATATACCCACAAGTTCTACGGTGACGGACGTTAAGATTTGGGAGGTTGAAGCGGCTGGAACGGACGACTTTACCGTTGTCTACTCGGTAGATCAAACGGTAACGGAGGAAGAAACCTCTATCGGTTACACTTCCGCTTATATGGTGGTAGTTCATGTAGATGGTGACGGAAATCTGGTTATCACACAGAATCCAACCATCAGCAGCATACCGACCAAATCCGGCTATGAACCAAAAGTCAAGGAATCAGACGGAACAGTGGACGCTGCCACTACGGAGGAAGTGACAGAGTTCTTGGAAACATTCTTCAAGCTGTATCCTACCGCAACAGAAGAAGAGCTTGCCTACTATGTATCGGGGAATGTGCTTGAACCTGTAAACTGTGAGTATGTGTTCTCGGAGCTGGTAAATCCAATCTTCACACAGGACGGTGAACAAGTAAAAGTGTCTGTATCGGTAAAATATCTCGACCAAAGGACAAAGGCAACACAGATTTCACAGTTTGATTTGACGCTGGAAAAAGATAGTAACTGGAAGATTGTAAAATAGTATGATGAAAGACTTGCATTTCGTATATATGAATGAAGTACAAGTCTTTTCATATAAATGAATGAATATTATTCATTGACTTTCGTTTCAATAGCTTGTATAATACAAAACTGAAAGGAGGCTTATATTTATGGACAATACAAAAGAAATGTCAAAAATAGCTTTTAACCAACAAGCACTTACTTATGATAAGGATATAAAAGGTCAACACGCCAGAACCCTTTATCCTTACATATTAAATATGCTAAAAGGTAGACATTTTTCTTCTATTTTAGATTTAGGGTGCGGTACAGGAGAACTTCTTTATCAAATACAACAAATATATCATTCAAAAGATTTAACAGGTATAGATATATCTGATAAAATGATTGATATGGCTAATAAAAAAAAGATTAACAATGCTCATTTTGTAATAGGTGATACAGAAGATTTACCCTTTAAGAATAATACATTTGATATTGTCATTTGTAATGATTCTTTTCATCATTATCCAGCACCAGAAAAAGTATTAGATGAAGCATACCGTGTTTTAAAAGACAGTGGCATAATTATTATTGGTGATTGCTGGCAACCATTATTTGCACGACAACTAATGAACATGTATATGAAGCACAGCAAGGAGGGTGATGTAAAGATATATTCAAAAAAAGAAATGATTCACCTTTTATTAAGGAAATTTCATAATGTTAATTGGGAGCGTATCGGAATTACTTCTTGTATATCATTTGCGACTAAATAGATTGAGTGAATATCAGTCATTGACACTTTATTTTGTAAATGCTACTCTATATAAAAGGAGGTTATTGTATGCGTATTTCCAAAGAACCAGAAGCAAGAAAGCAAGAAATATTAGAAACCGCTATGAAATTGTTTGCTGAAAAAGGATATGAAAAAACGTCCATATCTGATATTGCAAAAGAAATCGGAGTGGCACAAGGACTATGTTACCGCTATTTTCCATCAAAAGATATTCTTTTTCAAACAGCAGTCAATGAGTATGCAAATATATTAGTCGATAAATTAAAAACAAACATCAATATCGAACAGGATTCCATAAAGGATATTTTAAATCATATGGAAGTATTATCAGAAAGCACAAATGATACATATTATGATACATTCCATGATGAAAAAAATAAAACTTTTCACGACTTGCTCTCTTTAAGTATATGCAAAAAGTTAGTACCTGTCGTTGTAAAGCTGATAAAAAAAGCAAATGTAACAGGAGAACTTAATATTTCTGATGTAGAATCATATGCTAATTTTTGTGTATACGGTCAGCTTGGAATTTTGACAGATGATAATTTAACACCAGAAGAAAAAAACAGAAAGATAAAAGCAATTTTATTTGACTTATTCAAGCTATAATCTTTCCCCTGCTTTTACGGGCAGGGAAAATTTTTAAATAATAAATGAATGATATTCATTCAGTAAGGAGAATTATATGAACACAAAACTAGATTTTATAAACGGAAATACAAAAAAATGTTTGCTGGCAATGACACTACCTATGATTGTAGCCATGTTTTTAAATATGGCTTATAACTTGGTTGACAGTCTTTGGATTGGAAATTTACTCGGCGAATTAGCGTATGCTGCATTAACTAATTCTACACCTATTGTATTACTTTTGACTTCTGTTGCGATGGGAGCAACAAATGGAATTTCTATTTTGCTCTCACAGGCAATAGGAGCTAGAAACGAGCAAAAGAAAAAGAAATTGATTTTTACCTCCTTTTGTATTGCAGTAATTTTTTCTTTGTTCATTACTTTTATTTTGGAATTGTTTTTGCCTGTTATATTAGTAGCATTAAATACGCCAGCGGAAACAATGAACATGGCAAGAGATTATTTATCAATTTACATTTTAGGTTACATCGCTGTATATCTTTACTTATATTTTACAGCGGTTCTTCGTAGTTTTGGAAATACAATATTTCAAGTGATTGCTATGCTTGTATCGACAATTTTAAATATCGTTTTAGACCCTATTTTCATTCTTAAAATAGGATTTCACGGAGCTGCGATTGCGACATTACTCTCACAATCAATGTGTCTAATTTTTATGATTATTTATATTAAGAAACGAAATGTTTTTAAAATTTCATTTGCAGATTTTGATAAAAAAGAAATTATCCCACTAATAAAAAGTGCTGTACCATCTGTAATTCAGCAAAGTATTCCGGCAATTAGTACCACTTTTTTAACTTCGCTTGTCAGCACTTATAGTATTTCTGCCATTGCAGCATATGGCATTACAGGAAAATTAGAAACAATATTATTTTATCCGGCAATGGCATTTAATATGGTTTTGACTTCCATTGTTGGACAATGTATTGGTGCAAAAAGAGTTGACAGAGCAAAAGACTATTTAAAATTATCCTTGAAATATGGGATTACAGTTTTATTTATACTTTCAATTCTGATTATTATTTTTTCAAAACAATTAGCAGGCTTATTTGTTTCAAGCAATCCTGTAGCACAGATTGTAGAAGAATATTTCATTATTATTAGTATTGGATATGTATTAAATACTGTAACAAATTGTTATTTAGGCTGCTTGAATGGAATGGGAAAACCTACAAAGAGTATGATTTTGATGATTTTCTATTATTTAGTTGTTCGCATACCTTTAGCTTATGTTTTTTCATATATCGGACTTGGTTTAAATGGTATATGGATTGCAGTTTTAATTAGCCATATAATCGCTTGTATTACAGCTATCTTAACTGGTACACACTCATTTAAAAAGAATATAAAAATGGAGGGTTAATTTCCCTCCACTTCCTTTGATTTGATGATTCCGTCAGCAACACTTTCCATGATAACTAAATCCTTATCGGAAAGGTTGTCAAGTTGCTTTTCCAACTGTCGTCTTCTGGTGCTTTTATCCAGATCAGACGCAGGCAGGAAAAATTCATCAACGGAAATATTAAGTAATGATACAAGGTCATAGAACACCTGTAAACTTGGGTGCTGCCCTTTGTTTTCAATATTTGTTAAATAGCGTGGGTCAATCTCAATCATTGCTCCCACTTGCTCACGAGTTAAGTTTTGTTTTTTGCGAGCCGATTTGATTGCAAGACCAAAGGCTCTAAAATCGTACTTATCTTCTTTTTTACGCATATGTAATCACCTCACTATATTTTACTGTTCCTGTTGATTTTCTAACAGGTACAGAAAAACGTATAGTAAGGTTCAACAGTTCCTATTATGCGTATAAAAGCAAAAAGGTACTGTCCTGCGGTAAATAAAAAAAACCGTTATTAACAGTACCATTTTTGCGTGTCAAAAAATATCTTTACTTAAATGGCGGTTTGAAAAGCCGCCTTTTTCTTTTTCCAACAATGAAAAATAGCATATTGGTTTGGTTTTGCGGCTCTGGGAGGTAGCCGCATTGAAAGAACCTTATAACCGACAATATTTGTCAAATCAGCTATTGTCAAAAAAATCTTAGTTTTCAAAGCGGCACAATATACTCTTGAATGTGGTTTTTCACATTACATAGCAGGAATAATTATCGAAGCACAAGAACAGCATTTCTTTTATGCTCTTGTGCTTTTTTGCTGCTTAAAAATTTTTTTCAAAATCTTTTCTGAAAACGCAACAAATAGCTGCTGCGTGGGTAGCTACTGTGCGGAAAGGGGGATAGAGGGAAAACAACCTCATCTACTCTCACGCAGAAAGGAGGTGAATCAGCATGAAGTCATCTTCTTTCCAGCAGGCTATTCAAGCACAGTTTGATTGCCTTACAAAGAAAGTCATTAAAAGAGCAGCGATAAAGTATAACCGTGATATTTCAAGACGCTTGAAGTATGAAGTTCCGTTCTCTGAAATTTCAGATTTGGAATTAAACAAAGCAGGCGTTTATGACAAGTATTCCAGCGATTATACAGCGTTCAATGTTCTTGGCATGGAAGTACAAGTATCTGACGACCAGTTAAGCAAAGCACTCAAATGTTTACCAGAGAGAAAACGCAATATCATTTTGTTGTCATACTTTATGGATATGTCTGACGCAGAAATCGGAGAGCTTATGAACGTGGTACGCACCACTGTTTACCGTCACAGGACAAGCACTCTGGAAGAATTACGAAAAATGATGGAGGAGGAATAAGCATGGACAAAGACCATAAACATATACCGTTTGCTGTGATTGTGGCGGCTACGAATGGTGATGAAGCTGCAATACAGGAAATCTTGGATTTCTATGATGGGTACATATCAAAGTTGAGCTTACGCAAATTGTATGACGAATACGGTAACTTCTACATGGTGGTGGATTCTGAATTGAAAGGCAGAATACAGGCGGCGGTCATGGATATGATTGCAAACTTTGAGATTGTCGTAATCTAATCATTCTGACGGGCGGAGCATTTCCCCTTTCCTCTGCTCCGCTTGTCAATCTATGAAAGTCCATTATCCCGATAGTGGATTTTCATAGACTGGCAAATACAGTCGGGTGTTCTTTGACAACTGAATAAAGCAGTCAGATACGTTTGATATGCAGCGAGCCAGCGGAAATTGTACGCCATGACCTAAAAAAGCGAGCGATTCATGCAATGATCCGAGAGCGACTTGTGGAATGGTCGTTCTGCCATGACCTGTATATCTGAATAATGATACACCCGTATGACACGGTTCTGCCCATAGAAATGGGAATGGTGAAAGTCCAGTGGAGCTTGCCAGAGCCATCTGATTGCTTCGTGAAAAAGAAATTTTCAGTAACAAAATATATGTTCGCATTTTGTAAAGTTGTGTTATAATGACCTTATTAAACGAGTGTGTTTTGTTGCTGTCACAACGAAAGGAGTCTTATTAGTGATAAGTGATACAAAAAACGCACAAACTTCACAAAAAGGAAAAAAGACTTATACGGTAGAGGAAATCGCTGAACAGCTAAATATTAGCAAGAAAGCGGCTTATTCATTGGTGAAAAGCGGTCAATTTAGTTATGTTCGTGCTGGTAGAGCCATACGAGTATCAAAAGTTTCTTTCGATAAATGGTTAAATGAATTTTAATCATTAAGGAGAGAAAATTATGGCTTCAATCAAACAAAGAAAATCAAGTTTTTCCGTTATATATTGGTACTTAGACAGTACGGGTGAGAGGAAACAAAAATGGGATACGCTGGAAACAAGGAAAGAAGCAAAGCAGCGAAAAGCCTTTATAGAATACTATCAAGAAAAATTTGGATATGTGTTAGTTCCGTTAGAAGAACAATTTGCACACCAGATTGAAGATTCTAAAAAAGATTTGGAAGCTGCTGACAAAGATATTACCTTGCGTGAGTTCCTAAAGATTTTCGTCAATCTTTATGGTACGTCTAAATGGTCGCCTAGTACATTCAGTGGTAAGGTAGGCACGATTGAGAATTATATCAATCCGTTTATCGGGGATTGGAAACTCAATGAAATTACGACAAAGAACCTATCAAAATACTACAACGATTTATTAAGCGTTCCAGAAGTACCACGAGCAAACAGAAAAGCAACTGGTCGTTGCGTACAGCCAGCAAATATTAAAAAGATACATGACATTATCCGCTGTGCTTTAAATCAAGCTATCCGTTGGGAGTACATTGACACAAACAAAAGAAATCCTGCGTCACTGGCTACTTTACCAAAAGTTCCAAAGGTCAGACGAAAAGTATGGAGCGTACAAACATTCCGTGAAGCGGTAAAAGCTGCGGAAGATGATTTACTTTCCATCTGTATGCACTTAGCTTTTTCCTGTTCTATGCGTATTGGTGAAATTACAGGTCTTACATGGGAAGATGTGATTATTGATGAAGAATCCATTGCTACAAATAACGCAAAGGTAATCATCAATAAAGAGCTTTCAAGAGTAAATGCAGAAGCTATGCAGAAATTGAAAGAAAAAGATATTATTAAGATTTTTCCAACACAGAAACCACACTGTACCACAAGGCTTGTTTTAAAAGCACCTAAAACTGAAACAAGTAATAGAACTGTCTGGCTACCAAAAACTGTTGCTGAATTATTAGTGCAGTACAAAAAAGACCAGCAGGAATTAAAAGAATTTCTTGGAAGTGCATATAACGATTATAACCTTGTCATTGCATTAGACAATGGAAATCCTGTAGAAAGCCGCATTGTCAGAGATAGGTTTCAAAAGCTATGCGAGGAAAACGATTATGAAATTGTTGTTTTCCACAGCTTACGTCATTTAAGTACAGGGTACAAACTCAAAATGACAAACGGTGATGTAAAATCCGTACAGGGTGATACAGGTCATGCAGAAGCAGAAATGGTTACGGACGTTTATTCTGAAATCATTGACGAGGACAGACGTTTCAATGCACAGAAGATGGATAAAGAGTTTTATTCTACTCTCAATGATGATACAGACAGTCAAAAGCAAGATACAGGCTTGACGGACAGTGATATGGCATTGTTGGAATTGCTAAAATCCCTATCGCCAGAGATGAAAGAACAGCTTTTAAAGCAAACACTCAAAAAGTAATTTTTCAAAAGTGTTAGCAAATTTTCAAAAATCCGGCGATTTTTCATCAAAAATAAAAAAGTGTTAGCAAGCCTACTTTACTTATAAGCCTTAACAAATAATCGAATCCTAAAAAGTCAAAAAGAAATGTTTCTTTTCAGCAGAGATAGAAAGCCATAAATAAAGAAAGCTGAAAACCTAGAAAAATCAAGGCTTTCAGCGTTGTTTGTGGCGTCCCCGACAGGAATCGAACCTGCGACGTTCCGCTTAGGAGGCGGACCCTCTATCCTGCTGAGGTACGAGGACATTAAAAAAATCTATTCAAATTTCATCTAGTTATCATATCAAAAGGCGTTTGTTCCACTTCGCCCTTAGGAGGCGCTCGTTATATCCATTTAACTAAGAGAACAAATAAGGACAGTCTGAAGATTTCAGACTGTCCTTATTCTATCACAATTAGCTAAAACGGTCAATTGCTTTCTCGTTATGCCTACTGTAACTTGAACTTGTTGATTGCTTCTTTTAATGCAACTGCAATTTCATCAAGCTCTACCGTGCACTGATTTAAGTTGTGCATTGTTGCGTTAACTTCCTCTGCAGAAGCTGTTACTTCCTCGGAAGCTGCCGCTGTTTCTGTAGAAATAGAAGCGACATCTTCCATTCTGTCAATTACATTTCCTCTGCTGTTATCCATCTGCTCATTTAACTTGGCAATGTTGTCAAGACCTTCCGTTAAAGCGTTGATAGAGGTTGAAATTGTATTAAACAGATCCTTTGTATCCTGAATAGACTGGTTCTGTTCAGTAATAATCTGGTTCGTTTCATCAAGTGTCTTTTCTACCAGTGCAGACTTATCTGTAATCTCGGCAACAATCTGCTTGATTTCATCGGTTGACTGCTGTGACTGTTCTGCAAGCTTTCTGATTTCATCTGCTACAACTGCGAAACCTCTGCCGCTCTCACCTGCTCTTGCCGCTTCAATACTTGCATTCAGTGATAACAGATTCGTCTGTTCCGTAATCTCTGTAATGGCATTGGAAATGAAGTTAATCTTTTCAATACTCTGAATCATTTCATCTACAACGGACTGGGAAATCTTTGAATTTTCAATAGACTGCTCGCCCTTGCCAATTAAATCTTCTACAATCGTGATACCCTTGTTACTCATCTGCTGGGTTTCAATCGACATATCGTTAATATCACTGACATATGCCTTTGTTTCGTGTAATCTCTCTGCGAGATTTTCAACTTCCTTCGTCGCATTGTTCGTGCTTTCCGCCTGCCCCTGTGCCCCGATGGATACACTCTGGATTGCTTCAGAAACCTGATTTGTTGTTTCGGTTGTTGTCTTGGAAATCTCAGAAATATTATCTGATGCCTTGATAATAACCTGTGAACGTTCTTCCACATCCTTAATCAGTATGGATACATTATCAACCATTTCATTAAAGTTACCTTCAAGTTCACCAAACTCATTCTTCTTCTTAATTGGAATTCTCTGTGTTAAATCACCGTCTGCAACAGCCTGCATAACACTGTTAATCTTCTTGATTTCCTTTGTAAACATCATTGTTACAAATAATGCAATGACAATACCGATGATAAATGAAATAATACCGGATGAAATCGTTGCATTAACAATCTTATTCACAACGCTTGCTGTTTCATTGGAACTGATAAAACCAACCAGTGTCCAGTCTGTAATTTCATCTCTGGCTACTACAACGTGTACTGTCTTTCCGTTAATCTTTTCGTCAAAATCCTGAACATTGTAAATTTCTTCCGGCGACTCTGCGTTTAACTTACTCCAGAAATTGTAGCTGCTTACACTGTCTGAAGAATATGTATTCTTATCGTTATTTACAATAATCTTACCATCTTTGTTTACAAGAACCACATAACCTGTATTTAACAGACCGATGCTCTGTACATAATTGGTCATTTCTTCAAAATTAATATCCATGGCAACTGCACCATAGTTGCTGTTATCTGAATACTTGATTTCCTGTGAAACGGTAATGACAGTATTGCCCTGTGAATCTGTATAAGGATCTGTAAACTGTGCATATACGCTGTTTCTTGCAGGTGAACCGATTGTAGACTTATACCAGTCTTTTGCTGTATTATTCACACCGTCTTGTGTTGACTTTTTATTACCCAGCTTATTCTTTGTATTATCCCACTCTGTCCATCCTGTAATCAGATGTCCTGTAACAGTTGAAAAATAAGCTCTTTCAGCACCGTTTGTAACTTTAACGGAAGCAATTAATGCATCCTGTACTGTTGTTACATTCGTATCATAATCGCCCCTGTCTTCCAGATGCTTTACGGCATCATTTCTTGTTAAAAGGTCTACTGGCTGACTGATATTTTTCAGATAATTAGTAAATCCCATCTTGGTTTCCTGTAATGTCTGTACACTTGTCAGCTTCAAATTTTCTGTCTGGGCTGATTTTGTTGTTTCTATTGCCCTGAATGCAAGTATCAATGTTGGAATCAAAATTGCCAGTACAAAAAATCCGACAAGCTGCACTCCGATTCCACGAAGTTTCTTACTCATAATTTCATCTCCTATTAATATTCTTAAACTCTTATAGTTATTCACTGTTTCATACTAACACAATCTCCTATAAATTGCCATTTATTTTGCAAAATTAATATTTTATTAACATTTTATTAAAATTGCACTCTGCCCTGAAGCCATACCTGTCCCTTAAAACGCCGTCCGACTGCCGGTTCCCCCAGCAGATCCGCTTCGTTAATCGCCATACGGAACACCATATTGTTACATTCCAGTGTCATCTGGTAGACTTTCTCATCGGTATAAGTATTTCTTACCTCCGATAATTCCAGAATTTCCCCCATCACAGAATACTGGTCACATTCGACACCGCACGGCATAAATGTTGAATCTACGATGGAAAACACATCTTCATGGATAATACGGTGTGAAATTTCCGTATAAGTATCAATATCTTCAAGGGTCAGGCTCTCCATTGCCTGTTCATCACCCCTTTTAGCTGCCGCAATACGCCGTCTTCTGCTTTCCTCCGCTTCTTTATCCTTTTCCTGCTTTTTGCGGATTGGAAGCAGTATCATCCCGCCAATGGATAATGCCGTCATGACTGCCCGTTTACCCGGAACCGGATTTTTTACGGAAGCACCTCTTGTGTCCAGCAGTTCCGGCAGCTTCTGATTCCCTGCTGCTTTAACCAGATAATCCAGATAATCCATAATATTCTGTAAATAAAAAATCAGCGTAACTCCTGTCTTTGCCTCATCACAGACTGCTGCAAACGACTCCTTATCCAGATGCCGCTCTATCGTAATCTCATCATTTAGCGTTCCCACGCTTCCCATTAAAAATGGAAAATGATATTCATAGACAAACCGGTTTTCCTCATATCTTCCATAAATATAAACACCCATGGATTCGCCTACTGCTACCACCATTGAACCCCTGTTTAATTTTTGATTTTTCAGCACCAGCCCCTCATCAATGCACTCTTTTATCCCCTCTTGTATAAATTCTGCCTCAGCTTTGGAATCCATCCTTGAAAATCCAAGCGCTCTCATATATAAATTCATATATTATTTTTGAATAAACTCCTCTGCTTATAATGTATCGACAATAAATACCGTCAGATACTTTAACAAATCTTTTTCCACTTCTTCTTTATAATCTGTTCCATCTGCATATCGCAGCATACGGATTACCGGACGGTCTGTAACCTCCCGGTTCTGGCGTACAACCACACCGATTTCTCCTTCATTCGTCATGACATTCATGCCAACCGGATACACTGCTACCGATTCAAGCAGCTTATTCGCAATGGTTGCATCATATTCCATGCCCGTATGCACCTTGATATACTCTATGGCTTCATAAATCTTCATCTTCCTGTTGCCGATTCCACTCACCAGGCTGTCAAAATCATCACAAACGGATACTAAGCGCACTTCTGCCTTTAACTTGCCATTTCTCTGCTGGAACGGAAAGCCTGTTCCCTTTACGTTTTCATGGTGAAGAAGAATAATCTCTTTTGCCGTATCGGATAACCATTCTTCTTTTTCTACGGAACTGTATCCATAGATGGTATGCTTTTTATATTCCAGTAAATCCCTGTAGTTCATATCTTCAATACTAATATTCTCGTACGGTACACGGATATACTTTAAACCAATATCATGCAGAATCGCCCCAAGTGCCACATTATGTACCTGACGATCTGTCATCTTCAGCTTCAATGCCAGAATGGTTGATAATGAACACACATTAATACAGTGTGTATACATATCTGTACTGACATTGCGGATTTCCGTCACATTGGTCAGGACATCATGGTCTGAAAGTACAGAATCAATAATATTTTCTGCCGCCTCTCCAATCTTTTTTAAATCCGAATTATGTTTATAAATATGTCTGTCAAGAATCCCCGCGACAATTTCCCTTGAACGGTCTGTCGTTTCATCCAGCCTGTATATTTTCTTTTGCTGCGGCTCTTTTTCTTCTTTCCGTTCTTTTACAATCTGTCCGCTGCCGGTCTGTTCTTTTACATATACATAGCCGATCCGCTGGTCCGTCAGCTTTTGAATATATTCTTCCTTTAACTCTGTATCGGACTGTACAAGAACCGTATCAGATGCTGACATCACAGGGACTGCCAGTATTTCATCACCTTTTAAATCTTTTACATCCACACGTATCATAATAACTCCAATCCGTTACTCCAATAACTTCTGCATATAAATTTATTCCTGTATACAGCTTTTATTTTTTATCCAATCCTTTCTATTAAAGATATCATAAATTTATATTTTTTACAAGACAAAGCGGGCGCCTAACTCTCATTTAGCGCCCGCTTTTTTTCATTTTTTTAATTATTTATGCAATCAGATGTTGCGGTCAAAATTCCCCGCCTATGATATCTGCAACTATTCTTCTGTATCGTTTTTTTTCTTTTTAAAAAGTACAAAACCAATCACTGCCATGCTGGCAATCAGAATAATCACGATGCCAGCCACTTTGCCAGATGAAACAGAATCACCTGTCTGAACCTGTGTTTCCTCTGCTGCATTGTCTGCCACTGTTGTTTTTTCCGTACTCTCCGTATTCTGGATTGTCGGATTTTCCGGCTGTGCCGATGTTGTCGGCTGTGCCGGTGTTGTCGGCTGTCCCGGTGTTGTCGGCTGTTCCGGTGTCGTCGGCTGTTCCGGTATTGTCGGCTGTTCCGGTGTTGTCGGCTGCGTCGGTGTCGTCGGCTGTTCCGGTGTTGTCGGTTGTTCCGGTGTTGTCGGCTGTTCCGGTGTCGTCGGCTGCGTCGGTGTCGTCGGCTGTCCCGGTGTTGTCGGTTGTTCCGGTATCACGGCTGTATCTTTATACACAACTGCGTAAGTTGAGAACTGACCGGTTGTAAATGTAATGGTCATATCATCCTGATTGAATTCAGAAGATAAAACAACTGCATCCTTTCCATGAACTCTTACAATATCATACGTTCTCTTCTTTGATGTATCCGTATTGCGAAGACTCTCAGGAACTGTAATCTTCATTGTCAGCGCCTCATTTGTATCTGTAACAACACGGGTACTTTCTCCAACTGCCGCTTTTAATACAATATCAAGATACATTCCGGCACTCTGTCCGTCTGATAACTTCTTTGCTATCAGTTCCTTCTCTGTATCTGAAACGGTTGCGGTAATATCTGCTATATGAAGAGATATCGCTGTCTTTGCACCATTGGCCGCAGACTTCTGTTCTTCCTGTGTCAGAACCTTCTTTACAATGTCATCGGTTGTTCCATCAACTGCAACTGCCGGTGTATTTTCACCTGCAACAACATCAATGCTTACATCGGTTTTACCGTTGTTGTCGTCATCGGTATCACCTTTGTTATCATTATCATCAAGTTTCGGAATCGCTTCGGTCTTTGTATCCCCACAGATTGTACAGGTATAAGTCTTTACACCTTCGGCTTCTGTCGTTGCTTCTGTTGTAACCTTACCTTCATCCCATACATGTCCTGTTGCCGGAATTTCTTCTTTCTTTGTGTCTCCGCAGACTGTACAAGTGTAAACTTTTACGCCCGCTTCGGTACAGGTTGCTTCTTTTTCGATTGCTCCGTCATTCCATGTATGCTCTGTATGTTCTTTATGTACATCATTGTAAGCTGTCTTTTCCCACTGCAGTGTTGTCATCGTCAGCTTTCCGGCACCTGTGTAAGGCTGCACCTGTGTTTCAAGGTCTGATGCTGCATACAGGGTGTAGCCGCTGTATGGAAGATTTTCTATAAATTCTCCTCTGTCCTGAACTAATGCCGTTTCGCCTTCTTTATGCGTGTTCAAAGTTATCTTTAATTCTTGTTCTTTGCTATCCAGCAGATACATCGTGTTAAATGCATTAATATAGCCGGCCTCACTGTCACCGTTACCACTGATTAATGCGTTAGTCATGCCGGACATATAGCAGTTTTCAAGAAGCATGTGCGCACCGCAGTTTGAAGAAGCGCCGTTGCTTACAATCTTCTGTGAAAATGCCGAACCGACTGTATTCTGGATATCCAGACGCATATCTCTTAAATCCTGTGCATCCATAATACAATTATAAACGTGTGCCGTACCAAAACGCAGTCTTGGCATTCTGTCCATTGAATCCTTGTAGTAATTGTTTGCCAGTGTTACGGTAATGTTTTTAGCTGACGTATCTGTATCGGACTGTCCGAGCAGATGTGTCTTTTTCTGTCCATATGCATAGTTATAAATCTGCTGATCTGTCATGCCCGCTTCCAGTAAATGCTTATAATACGGATAGTTGTCCGGATTTTCCTTCATGGCATTCATCATCGTATCAAAAAATACGCTGTCTTCACTCGCCGGTAAAAATTCACACCATGAAATGGTTACGTTGCTGCTGTCTGCTGGTGTCTTAACATCAATCACACCGTCATATGCTTTATAGAACGTACAATGGTCAATCCAGATATTGGAACTTCCCTTTTCAATTGTCATGTAGTCCCAGTCATTACGGTCATATGCGCCTTCAGTTTCATCATCCCACTCCCAGATTTCATCAAATTCGATGTTTCTGATAATGATGTTGCTTGAACCTGTAATATCAATGCAGGTATGTGTAATCTTTGCACCGTTCTTTGAGTAAATCGTCAAGTCACTCATATCCTGTAACTTTAACATGGATACACCTGTCTGTATCAGTGTCGGGTGTGTCAGCGGTGCAAGCTTATGTGCCGTAATAAATGCTTTGTAATTATTAAAGCCCTCAACCTCGTTCGTTCCCAGTGCAATATCACTTGTCAGTTCAAGCACGGACGGTCTGCCGCTTGCTTTTATACTCTGGATAGCCTGTAAAAATTCTTCGGCTGAACCTGCGGTGTAATAATCCTTAGAGGATTCCATTAATAATCCGCCGCCGGTTGTCTTTCCGCTCTGTGCGTATCCTTCGAGTACATATTTATCCAGTCCGGTATCATCACCTTCCATGCCGGAATAGGTATCGGATACGTATTCTTTCTCAACAAATTTGTTCTCAATACCGGTATTTACGGTTCCCACATATCTTCCGCCAATCATCGCTACGATTGTATATGGATCCCAGCCTAAATAACCGGTGGTTGTCATTTCTTCCGCCTTTGCGGATGAAATCTGTCTTCTGTTAATATTAATTGCATAACCCGGTCCAAAGCTTCCAAATTCAAAGAATCTTGCGCCTGCTGCCGGATTTCCGCTCATATCCGTATACGGATTTGCAGTATTGGCACGGAGAATTTTACCCATGTAACAGTCAATCCATGTAATATAGGCATCTGCTCCCCACGGTCTTGCAAGGTAATATCTGCTGCCTGAACAGCCCGTTTCCGAAAGAACACGGCACTTGTAAAATGTCAGTCCGTATGCCGCATCAGCTCCTGTCTTTGGAGCACATACATAGCCGGAATTTTTAGCTGCGCTATAACGGAATACCAGCTTACAGTCATTAAAGAATGCCCTTGGCTCATTTCCATAAATAAAGTCTACATTTCCTGCAATATAACACTTGTAATAATACTGTGTTCCTGCATTAGCACAAAGTGTATCCTGATATCCTAAAATTCTTACATTAACATACAAAGTATTTTCTGCATCATTTCTTAATGCATCGCAGGATTCATTGGAAAGCGAACCGTCACCAAGGTATTTGTATGTATTTTCAATGGTCAGGTTTTCTGCTGAAAATCCGGCTGCCGCCTTTCCGATGCTGACTGCACAGCGCTGGCTCATGTCACCGCCGACCCATTCTTTGGTATCATAATAAATTCTTGTCTTTTCACTGTCTTCACCAATGAGTGTAATATACGGTGATGTCACTGAAAGATGTTCTTCGTAATCGCCTTCTTTAACAAAAATCACAACGCGCCGTTCATTGGACGCTGCTACAGAATTGACTGCTGCCTGTACGGTCTTATAGGTTGCAATTCCATTTACCTCTTCGCCGTCTGTTCCATCATAAGCAGCATCAACCACTTTCTGATAATTCGTCAGATACACAAAATTAAAGGTTTCTCTTGTGATATTGCCATCTTTATCCGTGAACCGTAATTCCACATCATTTCTGCCCTGTGCAATCTCCTTATCGTCAAATGCAAAGGTTTCTTTGGCTTTCACACTCTGTGTGTCTACTGTTTCTCCGTTAATCACCAGTGAAACATCTGCCACCTTTTCAACGACACCTTCAAGGGTAATCTTACCATCAAATACGGTGTCATAAGACCTCTTTGTAATCGTAAATCCTACCGCATCATCCTCGTATACATAATCTCCCTTATGTCCGGCACTTGGCACTGCCCATACCGTTTCTGACGGATTGCTGTAGTTATCCAATGTGGTTCCAATGTAAGAATTGGCAACAATATAATAGTAATACGGCATTTCTGCTGTTACGTCCGTATCCTCGTAAGCACATTCTGTTGTCGTCGCAATTTTCTTAGCATTTTCCTCTGTTTCATCATAAGAATAACGGTATACATCATACGCTGTTGCATCATATACCTTAGCCCAGGTAATCTTTACTTTGTCTGCCGTTGAGGAAATGCTGACAACCGGTGTACTTAACGGTGCTATCACCGTAATCGCATCGGTCTGAACAAAGTCATTGTACTCTCCGCTTACACCGAGTTTTCCGCAGACTCTGAAATTATAATCCCCGGCATTTTTCAGCTTATACCGGTATGTTGTATCTGTAATAGCCGTATCCACATTTTCCCATGTCTTACCGCCGTCATCTGATACCTGAAGCACATACATACCGTCACCATCTGCTTCTACTGAATTCGTCCAGCTTACGGTAATGTAATCTCTTGTTTCTGCCTGCTGTGCTGTTACACTTTCAACTACCGGTGCCGTACCCTGCGCATAATAACATGCATTCTGGTCATACCGAACCGTTCCGTCTTCTGCTGTATATTTCATATTCTGAATCACAGCCTTGACCCCTGCAAATACAAAACCATAGGACACGGCTGTATTTTCACGGTCTGTCTGAAGCAGCATTGTTGAACTGTATTTATAAACGATCTGCTGCTCTTTATCGTCTTTTGGTGTAATGCTGATGGCCAGACCTTCATCTGTCTTTACAAGTTCAAATCTGACACGCGTTCCTAAAGTCACATTTCCTGTCAGTGTACCTGCCGCACCCACCATTTCTGATGAAGATTTGGAATAAATCATCTTTAATTCCGTACCTTTGCGGATACCTGCCGTTGCAATGCCGTTTTTGTTAAATGCACCAAAGAACACACCGTTAGAACTGCTTGTGCCGCACTCTAAAATTGTCACATCTGCCGTGAGCCTGTTTATGTCCGCTGTTTCATCAAATCCAAAGTAGCTGACACTGTCACTGATACTTTCTTTTCCGGTTAAAGTACCACCTGTCTGTGTAACGACCAGTCTTTGACCTGTCGGCTGTACAACCAGTGAATCTGCCGTACCGTAATCATATGTCTTTGGCATTTCCGGCTGTTCAACATATTCTACGTCCTTTGCCGCATAAACAACAGAAATAGATTTGATATAGGCGCTTCCTGTTGATACGATTTCAACCGTTCCTGCATCTTTTGAATCATATTTATAAGTAGAAACAGCTTCTGCCGTACTTGCAGCCGTTCCTCCGATTGTATACAGTGCATACTGCGGCTGATACGCTTCAACTGAAACCGTACATTTTCCGCTGACCGGAACAACAATCTTTGCGCCGGTAGTAAACTGTGCTGAATTTGGTGTCGTGCCGTTTGGCTCCAGCTTACCGGTTGTTGCATCAATATAAAGTCCGTTATAATAACCGGTTATTCCATTGATACTCTGCTGATAGTAGTTTCCATCATCACTGTATACAAAGGACCAGCTTGTCACTTCTTCAAATGTAAGTGTCTGTGCAGCTTTTTTCCCTGCAACCGTTACATATGAACCACTCTTTACATAATACGGCTGTGCAAGAAAATCTCCTGAAAGCTGTAACAGATACGTACCGTTTCTTAACGAGATTGCTTCCTTATTACTAAATATATAAGTATATCCATCATCCTGATTTACATAGGTATACGTGATATTTTTACCGCTTAAATCCGGTGTATCCGGCAGTGTAAGCGATACCTGATACGTAGGCTTTAATGCTGCCGTCATATTCAGTGTACTGTCTTCTGAATAAGTAACATTTTCTGCCGGTGCCGTCAGTTCATAGTCATTGACACCCTGTAATGCTACACTGTACGGCATATTCTTTTCGAGCTTTGCCGTATAGGTCTTGTTCTTTGTATCTACCGTAACTTCCGGCACATACTCCGTTTCCCCAGCTGCCTTAAACAAAACATCCAGGCTGCTGATATCATAATCATCAGCAAATCCGCTGATACTGCCTGTTATAACACAGGTACTTAATTTCACCAGCTTTAAATTTGCTGTAATATCTGAAAGACTTGCATTGCTGACTGTATGCGTTGTAACACCCGATGCAATCTGATATTCCGGGTCACTGACGGACAGTTCATATGTCATTTCTTCTGATTCAGCCGGAACTTCAATGGCATACGTGCCATTTGTAATCGTTCCTGTATAGGAAAGTCCCGTTGTCTGATTGGTTGCAACAATGGCTGTTCCATCAGGAATGGAACCCGTCGCTGTAACACTTCCTTTAATGACTGCCTTATCCAGTGTTTCACAGGAAATGGCAAGGGATTTGAAATAGGTATTGGTTAATACCTCTAATGTCAGTTCGCCCTCCTGTCCGTCTAAATAGCAGACAATCTCTACTTTTCTGCTGTTAGCATCCTCCGGTGCTGTCACATTGGAAATACATTCTGCTTTTAAAAGTCCTGTACCTGTGAGTTTTAAATGTGTACCGTCAAGCACTTCTGAAATGTCCGTTCCTGTACCGCCTTTGTATACAACAGCCGTTAAAACTGCCTTATCCCCAATGACCGGAACTGTCATCTTTGTTGTATTGTTTATCTGGATATAACTGCCGGACGGTGCAAATTTACCTGTAGATGCATCTACATATAAAACATCCCCGTCTGTATTCGTATAAGTTCCTGTTGTCTTCTGAATAGAACTTGTCGAATTGGATGCCAGCACACTGCCGTTGCTGTTTGTCCATTCTGCCGTGGTATCCCCGCCGTCTGCAAAGCTGGCAGAAGTCACTGCAAGGCTGGTTGAAGAATCTGCCTGTACAGACCTAAAATACTCCTGCTTCTGCATGGTGAGTGTCACTGCCGACACATTTTTATCCGGTGTACCGGTAATCGTATAAGTTGACCAGTCGCCTGTTCCTGTTCTTGTGATTTTTACATTCTCCATGCCGCTTACAAGCACTGGATTTGCATTACTTTCTGTAATATCACTGTAAGATACGATTGTAAGCGTACAGGTCTTTGCGCCCTCTACAACCGGAATGTCCAAAGACACCCCGTTATTTGCCAGAAAGTCACTATCCCTTTTTGTAAATGTGGCTGTTCCTAAAATCTGAATCGTATCGCCTGTATCATTGGTAAGTTTTCCGCCTTTTACACTTGCCGCCTCGGCATCGTCGGAATCGGTTAATGTTGAATTGGCAGCTGTCCATGTTGCCGACATCTTTACTGCTGCCGCCGCTGTTACATGAAACAGCCCTTCCGGAAACGGTATCACGGAAATAATCATGGCTGCCGCCATAATCATCGCTGCAATCCGCCGGAATTCCGGTTTTTTGCGTTTAATTCTATCCATTTTTCTCTCTCCTTTTTTGTTTTTTTCCCTTTCCTTAGTATCATTCTTCTTTTGTATGGAAATTAGCCTTATGTAGTTCTAGAGTACTATATTCGACAAAAGACGACAACTGATTTTTGGCTGTATTTTAGTAAAAACCACTGATTTTATTGTATTTTTGTAAATTTTTTATAAAAGTTTACAAAAGATAAGCCCCGCAGGAAAACAACACGTATATCACGCACGTTCACTCTGCGGCAGTCCCCCGATCAAAAAGCATTAAAATCTCTTCATTTTCCGGGAGCTTTAAAATCTGTGCCAGTTCAATCATCGTCAAATTTTTCATTGCTCTGCAATGAACATCCTGTCGTTCCACCTAAAACAGAATATTCCTTAACCGAATGGGGAAAAACGCTGATTCCTGTCGTGATTGCACTTGCCGATTGGGGAAAATTACTGTACCACCAGGCGGGTGTTGACCTTCCCTGCTAAACACAATCCTGGCAGCGACAAATCCCCCGGAAAGATATGCCATTTAAGTACATATCCAGCCGGGGGATTAAAATCCGTCTTATAATCTGTATTTTATCTCTTGGTTAAATGTTTAACAAATCACTGTAAACCTTTAACGCACCGTCTGTTTCATGTGCAAGCACACGCTTTGCCAGCACCTTGCCAAGCTGTACGCCTTCCTGGTCAAAGCTGTTGACATTCCATAAGAAGCCCTGAAACATAATCTTATTTTCAAAATGCGCAAGCAGAGCGCCCAGTGACTTTGGTGTAAGGCTGTCACCAATAATAATGCTGGAAGGACGTCCGCCTTCAAAATTCTTGTTGCGGTTGTCATCTGCCTTACCACAGGCAAATGCAACAATCTGTGCGGCAACATTTGCACACAGCTTCTGCTGGCTTGTACTGCCCTGAATTTCAATATCCGTACCAATCTGGCTGTTTCTAAAGCCTACAAACTGCAACGGCACAATATCCGTTCCCTGATGAAGCAGCTGATAGAAGGAGTGCTGTCCGTTGGTACCCGGTTCACCAAAGATGACCGGACCTGTCGGATAATCCACCGGTTCACCAAAACGGTTCACAGATTTACCGTTAGATTCCATGTCTAACTGCTGTAAATGTGCCGGGAAGCGGCTTAATGCCTGTGAATACGGAAGCACTGCCGTACCCGGATAGCCCAGTACATTGCGCTCATATACGCCGATGAGTGCATCTAACATTTCAGGATTTTCCATAACATTTTTATTGGCTGACAGTTTATCTTCTGCCGCCGCACCCTCTAAGAACTGTGCAAAAACGTCCGGTCCGAATGCCAGTGACAGTACGGCGCCGCCAACGGCTGATGTCGATGAAAAACGTCCGCCGATATAATCGTCCATGAAAAATGCAGCCAAGTAGTCGTCACTCTTTGCAAGCGGTGAAGTTTCGCTTGTTACGGCAATCATATGCTTTGAAGCATCTAAGCCTGCTTTCTTTAACGCTTCCTTTACAAAGGATTCATTGGTTAATGTTTCAAGGGTTGTGCCGGACTTTGACACCAGTACGAACAGGGCATGTGCCACATCCACTGCATTTAAAACTGCGGCGGCATCATCCGGGTCTACGTTGCTGATAAACTGCGCCTTCATCTTTAACGTATTGTTCTTCTTTGCCCAGTTTTCCAGTGCCAGATACATCGCGCGCGGTCCTAAATCGCTGCCGCCGATACCAATCTGTACAACCGTTGTAAACTTCTCGCCTGCGGCATTGGTAATTTCGCCGTTATGTACTTTATTGGCAAATTCCGCAATCCGCGCCTGCTGTTTTACGTAAAATTCACGCTTGTCCACGCCGTCTGCTTCTACTGCATTACCCAGCTGTCCACGGGTCAGCTGGTGAAGTACCAGTCTGTTTTCCCCGGTATTCATTACCGCACCATTGTAGAGTTCTTCAAATTTTTCTGCAAGCTCAGCTTCTTCTGCCAGTGCCTTTAACGCGCCAAGCACCTCATCATCCACCTGCTTTGCGGCAAAATTATAAGAAAATCCCTCTGCCATCGGTACACTGTACTTCTTTACACGCTCTGCACCTTCTGCCCCTGACATTACCTCTGCCAGTTTCACGCGTTTTACCTCTGAAAGTGCCTTAAAAGTTTCCAGTGTGTCTAAATTCTTCCATGTAGCCATAACCATGTCCTCCCCAACATTTCATAATAGAATATGCGTATTTCAGGTAAAATAGAAACATTCCCTGATACCTTTGATACATATGTTAAATTATACTCTCAAACCTATTGAAGTTCAATGTCATAAATCGTAAATTTAGATGCATTTTTATTTTGACCACGTCGATTCCTGCGTATCTTTACTGTAATCAAATTTTCCGTCATTTTTTTCTTCCAGCGCCTTAATTATGTGATAGGTATATTCATTATACGGGGTCGGAATGCCTAGTTCTTTTCCCATCCGCATTAACGCCCCGGAAAACATATCAATCTCGGTGTGCCTTCCCGCATCTAAGTCCTGCAATGTCGAATAGCGTGTCTTTGGCGGCACTGCACTGCCGTGGGAAGATGACTTGTCGGCTTTTCCGATGTCAATACCCTTTGCCTGTGCAATGGCTTCAAGCTCTTTTTTCAGTCCTTCACTGATGGCTTTCATATGCGTGCTATCGCTGTAACAGCCGACACCCGCGCCTAAGATTGCCTGCGGCAGGTTATTGCACACATTCAGGCGGAATTTGCTCCACATTTCTTCCTTAATATAGTCTGTTACACGGAAATGTATCTGCGCATTTTCAAAAAGTGTGCACACCGCCTGTACACGTTCACTCTCAAACGGCGGCTTGATTTCCCCGAAGATGATACCGATTGTCGTTTCGGGATTAAAGCAGTAACCGTTCTCTTCTTTGTGGGATGCCACTTTAATCAGTGCATGCAAAATGTTATCGGGATTCACTTTCTGCGCAATAATTTCTTCGCTGTCTACACCGTTCATTAAACTCATTACGATTGTGTGTTCTCCCACCGCCTGCGCAATGCTGTCCAATGCGCCCGGCAGTGCGCCGTATTTTAACGATACAATTAAAAGGTCTGCGCCGTGCGCCTCCTTTGGTGTCCAGACCTCCGGACGGTAAACCTGTCCGTTAATCAGACAACCGTTTTCTTTTAAGCGCCCGGCGCGCTCCCCTTCCGCAATCACTCCAAGGCTAAGATTCTCTGCCTGTGAAAGTCCCCATATTACATAAGAGCCAACCGCTCCCGCTCCTAAAACCGCAACTTTTTTTATCTGCATATTAATCTCCATTCCGCAGGCATTCTAATGCCGGAGGAATCGCGGACTGAATTTATTCAGTTCTGCGATAAAAAGCGGATTTGTGACGCCTGCGGCACAAAGCGCTGTGTGAACAAGCTTTCATTTATGGCTTGTTCACACTAATCTCCATTCTTACTTACTTTTCGTCAGCAGCTTCCGGTACGATAAATCAATCGCAAATGCCCCGAGCGGCGCAGTCAACACAATTGCCAATACCGCAACCGTCAGTACCGTATCGCCGCACGCAAAACCCAGGGCCAGCGGAATCCCGCCGATTGCCGCCTGCACTGTGGCTTTCGGTGTATACGCAAGCATTGTAAATGCCTTTTCGCCTCTTTTCAAGCCCGTACCCAGCAGACAGACCCAAACGCCCGCCATTCTAAACAGCAATGCACCTGCAATCATCAGCAATGCACGCACGCCAACCCGGCCAAGATAACCGATATTAACAGTTGCACCGACCAGCACGAATAAAAAGACCTCTGCCGCTACCCACAATTTTGCATATTTTACAGCAAGTCTTTTTGCAACGGCTTCGCGTTTTTTCTGCAATCCTACACCGATAAACATAATGGCAATCAGCGCCGAAAATGTAACCGGTGTTGTAAGACGGTCCTCCACTGCTGCCAGTAAAAATGAAATGCTTAGTATAACCAACACTTTCACCGTGTCCCGGATATGTATCTTTTGAAAGTACACCGCAAGCAAAACACCCAGTGTCAGACCAATTATAATTCCTAAAATAATGGAAACCGGAATATTGATAAATTTGATAACCGATGCGCCTTCTCCCTGCAACATTCCGATAAATGTTGAAAACAGCACAATCACATAGACATCATCTACCGATGCCCCCGCAAGAATCAACTGCGGAATTCCCTCTTTGACACCGTATCCCTCGTCCATCAGTTTTACCATACGCGGAACGACAACTGCCGGTGATACTGCTGCAAGTACTGCTCCCATCACTGCGGCTTCCATCAGCGTAACACCCATTAGTCCCGGTGCTAAAATCAACATACCCACCAGTTCAAATGTCGCCGGTACAAAACACATTAAAAATGCCGGTCTTCCAATCTTTTTTAAACTGGCTATATCAAGTCCTAGTCCCGCTCTGGTCAGAATAATAATCAGGGCAATTTTTCTTAAATCCGCTGAAATGCCAAGTATACTCTGATCCAGCAGATTTAACGCATACGGTCCCAACACAATTCCCGTTATCAGCATACCAAACAGCCCCGGCAGTCTGATTTTTTTGCAAATCCAACTCATCGACATACCGACCAGCAGAATGAACGAAATACTCAGTAACATAAATTTTATTTTTCTCCTTCAGTCATTCATTGTTTTCTTAAATCCACTCACATCATACCACTACACGCAAATGTGATTCAACATAATTTCTTATGGATATAACTGCACGGCTGGGTTAAAAAAAAGGGGAGGTTTTTAACCTCCCGCAAACAGATTTAAGCATTTTTTGCCCTTCTATTTATCCATACATAAAAAATAACATTTAAAATAATACCAAATATCGTTGCCGCAGGTGCTGCAAAACCAATCTTTGTAAGGCTTGCATCCGGCTGAATACTCATATAATATGCCAGCGGCAGACGTACCAGCAGGGTCTGTACAAGTCCCTGCACCATGACCCAGACTGTTCTGTCGTGTCCGTTAAAATAACCGACCATACTGAATAACACGGCTGTCACAATCGTTTCGAGTGCAAAGCCTTTCAGATAATCGTAACCATTCTGCACTACAGCTGCATCGGTTGTAAAAATTCCTGTCAGCAGATTGCCCTTAAACAGTACAAAAACAAAAACCACGCAGCCGATTGCCAGACCTACACCCATACCGGCAAACATTGCTTTTTTTGCTCTTTTTTCGTTGCCTGCACCGACATTCTGTGATACAAAGGACGCCATAGACTGCATCAGTGAACTCGGAATCAGCATGGCAAAATTGACAATTTTACAGGCAACACCGTATCCTGATGATGCTTCCAGTCCAAGCCTGTTGACAAAGGCGCAGAGCGCCAGAAATGAAATCTGTGTCAGAAACTCCTGCAATGCAAGCGGCGCACCAACCTTTAATGCTCTCACACAGTGCTTATTAAACCGGAAATCTTTGCGGCTTATTTTAAACGGAAGCTGCCTTTTTACCAGTAAAAACAGGGCGAACACTACGCTGACTGCCTGCGCAAATACGGTTGCAATTGCCGCTCCGGCGGCATCCATATGCAGTCCCGCAACTAAAATCAAATCGCCTGCAATATTAATGACACACGCAACGGCAACAAACAACAGCGGCGATTTACTGTCACCCAACCCCCTGAAAATTGCTGCAAGCACGTTGTATGCCACAATAAAAAAGATACCTCCACCGCAGATACGCACATAAACCGAAGTCAGTCCGACAGCTTCCTTCGGTGCCTGCATGAGCACCGCAATCGGACGTGAAAATCCAATCATAACGACAAACAGCACCACTGAAATAATTGTAAAAACCAGCATCGAACTGCCGATTAACGCACCGATGTACTGCGGCTTTTTCTCACCGATATACCGCGCAATAAGTACCGTAATGCCCATTGAAAACTGCGTAATGACAAAGGTTACAAGATTGAGCAGCTGACTGCCCGTGGATACCGCCGAAAGTCCCGATGTTGTTCCGAATCTTCCGACCACCAAAAGGTCTACCGCACCGTAAGCCGCCTGAAGCACCAGTGCCCCCAGTATCGGCACCATAAACGGTATCAGCTTTCCCAAAATACTTCCTTGTGTAAAATCCGATTTTGAACTATTCAATGTCAACGCTCCTTTCACTCATGACCGCATAAAATTTCTGAATCGTCTGAATCATACAGTCTGCTTCTTCCTCTGAAATATCGTCCAGATATTCTGAAAGTCTGCTGTAATAATTTTTATCATACTTCTCGGACAATTCCTCGCCTTTTTGCGTAATCGCAATATACGTGATTCTGCCGTCTTCTTTGGATGCATATTTATAAAGGTATCCCTTTTTTTCCATCTCCTTAACCGTCCTGGTCACCCCCGGTCTTGGCAGCTTTAACGCATCGCTGATGTCTGAAACCTTTACATCCGGACATTCCTTCTGCCGGTTATGAATCACATCCATATACTGAATGTATGCCGGTGTTACGCCCTCCGGCAGTTCGGGAAGCAGTTCCCGGATTCTTTTTGCAAGATAACAGGCATCTAACATTCTTTTAATTTTATCTGAATTCATCGCCTGAAAACTCCTTTCTGCTAATTTTAACTTTCACCCCGCCGTTTTTAATTACCAAAGGTAATTATCTTTGATAATTATAATGACTTTGTTTTATTTTGTCAATCCCTTACCGTCCTCTCATCTTTTACAACCTTTATCTTTTGCTGTCCTGCCTTTTGCAGTGCTTTCACTGCTGTTTTGTCTTCGCCGCAGCTTGAATTTTTATTTGACATTTTACTTTGGTTGCATTATTATTGATTAGATTTCTAACAATTAGAATCCTAACAAAAGGAGTATCTGTTTATGAAAGAATCTCTACACTATCTTTTAATGTCTGACCACCTGATGGTTCAAAAGGCACTGTTAAACCGCATCAAAGATACCGGACTGACGTCCGGACAGCCAAAAATTCTGGATTACCTGATGCACCATGACGGTGCAATTCAAAAAGAAATTGCAGTCTTCTGCCACATCGAACCCGCTTCTTTAACCGTCATTTTAAACGGCATGGAAAACAAAGGTTACATCACGCGTCAGACAGACAACGGCAACCGCCGCGCACTGCATGTATACCTGACGCCCTCCGGCAGAGAATATGCCTGCCGGTTACAGCAGGAATTTGCAGAAATTGAAGCGCATATGCTGGAAGGGTTTTCGGCATCGGAGTGCCAAGAATTTCAAAATCTTTTAGAACGCATTTACGAAAACATGATGAAAGAAGGAACAAACAAATGAAACATCTAAAGGTAAGAATCCCGATGTACTTTATCGGGCTGTTTATTATGACAATCGGAATCGCTCTGTCGGTCAAATCCAATCTCGGTGTTTCCCCGGTCAGCTCTATTCCTTATACGATAACCTGTGTCTGGGGCATTGAAATGGGAAAAGCAACGATTCTTTTTCACATTGTACTGGTACTGCTTCAGATTCTCCTGTTACGCAAAAAATTTAAACCGGTTCAGCTTTTGCAGATTTTAATTGGTGTTGTATTTGGATACTTTACGACATTTTGCAACTATATGGTGTCCTATCTTCCGACACCGGACAATCTGGCAATCCGCATTGTAATGGTTCTTGCCAGCACCGTATTTGTTGCATTCGGTATCTTTTTATATCTTCCGGCGGACCTGATTCCACTTGCCGGAGAGGGTTGTATGCAGGCAGTTTCTTCCGTGACCCATATTGAATTTTCCAAGGTAAAAATCGGATTTGACTGTACCATGGTACTCATTTCCGCAATAACCTGCCTAACGGTTCTGCATACGCTTGGAAGTGTTGGCATCGGTACGATTATTGCTGCCGTTTTGGTCGGTTCTTTGGTCGGCGTAATTAACCGGACATTCGGTAAAAAACGGGATATTCTGCTTGGAAAAACCGAAGCCGATACCCACAATACCGATACTGCGGCTTCCAATTATGTCATTACCATTTCGCGTGAATTCGGAAGCGGCGGACGTGAAATCGGCAGACTTCTTGCCGAACAGCTTCATTTTCATTATTATGATTCGGAGCTTATTTCTCTTGCCGCAAAAGAAAGCGGCTATACCCCGGAATATGTTGAAAAAAATGAGCAGTCCCTTAAAAATCCGATACTTCACGATTTCTTTGCGTGGTATTCCGGTCCTTTAGATGAATCTGAACGGTCAAAAGCCGACCAGCTTTTCCATAAAGAATCCGAAGTGATTCTTTCTCTGGCACAAAAAGAATCCTGTGTCATTGTCGGACGACTGGCAAACTACATTTTAAAAGATTTACCGAATACATATCATGTATTTATTTCTGCCGATGCGGCTTCCGAAGCAGCGCGTGCGGCAGTCCGCGACCATTTGTCACCAACCGCGGCGGCGGCAAAAGTTCAAAAAGTAAACCATGAACGTGCCGTTCACTGCCGTCATTTTACAAAAACCGAATGGGGCAATGCCAGAAATTATGACCTGTGCATCAAATCCGATGATTTCGGGGTAGACGATACCTCAAAAATTATTGCGGAACTGTTTCAGAAGAAAATGAAGGCGGAATAACACAGCTTACAGCCGATACAATCCTTTCCGACATTGTAACCTGTACGGATTTTTCTCAAACATAATGTCCAGATTCTTTTTTCTGACATTTTTTACTTTTCTACGCAGGGGCACCGCAATTTTATCCTTTGTTCCCGCAAGTGCGATATACTGCTGGCACATCAGCTGTTTGTAAAATGCTTTGCCCTTTGCCGTCGGAAAAAAGATGCCGCTTTAACGATTCAATCATCGCCAAGGCGGCATCTCTGTACATTCTTTTTTTACACGTTCTTTTACATTTCTTCTTTTGCAATCCACATATCCGTATCTTTTTTCACATCGGCAAGCGTAATCGCCGCCAGTTCCTTTTCCATGGCGCTCTGCACCCGCGCCAGCTTATCGTCCAGCACATGATGAATATTTCTTCCGACCGGACACAGGATGTTCGGATTCTCATGAAAATGAAACAGTTCTTCGTCCGGTGTACATTCCACCGCCCGGTAAATATCTAAAAAAGTGATTTCATTTAACGGTCTTGTAATCGTCACACCGCCGGTTCCTCTGGATACCTCAACCAGCCCCGCCGCCTTTAACTGCTGTAAAATTTTTCTTACAATCACGGGATTTGTTCCGATACTGCCCGCCATAAAATCACTGGTCATTTTCTGTTCCGTAAATGTATCAATACAGGCAAACATATGAATTGCCATTGTAAATCTGCTTGAAATCTGCATCTGCACTCCTCCGTTTCTGCAATAAGCATACCATGTGGCTGATGTAATTTCAACGGTTACGTCGCTATAATCCAAATAATTCCGGGTGGCATGACAACGCATCTTCCTCCGTAATCTCCCGGATAACCCGGCACGGAACGCCTGCCGCAAGGACACCTGCCGGAATATCGTGTGTGACCACACTTCCCGCACCGATAACCGTACCACTGCCAATCGTGACACCGCCGCACACTGTTACATTTCCGGCAAGCCAGCAGTTGTCCCCTATTGTAATCGATTTTGCATATTCCCTGTCCGTGTATACACCGTCCGCGCGCCGGTACATATTTCTGTCCTGAAAACGAAACGGATGTACCGGTGTCAGCAGGGATACATTCGGTCCGATAAATACGTCGTTTCCGATTTTTACCGGTGCGCAGTCCAGACACGTGAAATTAAAATTTGCATATGTATTCTTTCCAATTTCCGTAAAACAGCCGTAATCAAACTGGACAGGACCCTGTAAATACACATTTTCACCCATATGCGGTATAAGCTCATGCAGCAAATCCGTCCTCTGCGCATCTGTTTCAAAACAGTCATTATACTTTTTGCTTAAAATATGCGCATTCTGACGAAGCTTTAACAGTTCTTCATCTGATGGGTCGTATATCTGTCCCGCGAGCATTTTTTCTTTTTCTGTCATAATTTTTCTACAGCAGGCTCTTTCTTAATTCAGCGCCGTCTTTTGCACTTAAATAAGCCGGGGCAATGTCAAATACTGTCTTACAGCCGGTCTGACCTTCCTTATACAGACGGTATGCCGCTCTTGCGTAAGCCACGATAACACAAGAGGTAAATTCAGGATTAGAATCCAGTTTTAAGCTGTATTCAATCACGTGCTGGTTTTCTTTATTCCAGCCGGTCTTTCCGGAACGGATTACAAATCCGCCATGCGGAATACCACTGTGCTTTTCCTTTAATTCTTCTTCACTGATAAAATGAACAGTCGTATCATAATCTGCAAAGTAGTTCGGCATATTTTTAATGGTTTCTTCTACCTTTGCCGCATCTGCACCTTCTTCAAGTACCACAAAGCACTCTCTTGTGTGCTTCTGTCTTGTAGTAAGCTGTGGATTTTCTCCGTTTCTTACAGCTTCAAGTGCCGCTTCCACAGGAATTGTATACTGCTTGCCGTCCTTTACGCCTTCTACGCGGCGGATTGCATCAGAATGACCCTGACTTACACCCTTACCCCAGAATGTATAGTCCTGTCCGTCCGGTAAAATTGCATTTGCATACATACGGTTTAATGAGAACATACCCGGGTCCCAGCCGACTGAAATAATGCCGACATGTCCGCTTTCCTTTGCCGCTGCATCTACATTGTCAAAATGCTCCGGGATTCTTGCGTGTGTATCAAAACTGTCTACCACATTAAACAGCTTTGCATACTTTGGTGTCTGCTCCGGTAAATCCGTTGCACTACCGCCACATAAAATCATAACGTCAATCTTATCCTTCCACTGTTCCACATCATCAACGGAGCATACTGCCGCACCCTCTGTCAGAATAGACACCGTTTCCGGCGCACGTCTTGTAAATACAGCCGCCAGTTCCATATCCGGATTCTGCTTAATTGCACACTCTACCCCTCTGCCGAGGTTTCCATAACCTAAAATGCCAATTCTCATCTTTGTTCTCCTTCTATTATAAATAGTCTTTATTTATTTTACTTTTTGTGTCCGTAACTGTCAACTGCCGCTATTCCAATCTGCTGCCAGATACTCTGCTCTGTTTTTCTCATCTTCTATAAGGTTATCCATCAATTCTTTATACCGCACCGCATCCAGGGGAAGGTCAACACGAATCCCTTTACATGCCGAATAATATGCCCCCGCACAAAGCATCAGTGAATGAAGTCCTTCCGCACCTTTTGCCACCAGACAGCCTTCGTCGTGTTTTAAGGAAGCCTGTGCAAATTTTTCAAGCAGTTGTGTATAAGGCTCTGCTGACTTTTCATACATAATTTTTTCTTCCGTAAAATGCAGATGCTCTCTTGAGTTGACATCTTCTGTTTTTATATATTTTTCAATATCATCAAACCTTGTAATTGACAGCGTGTTATCCTCCAAAAGCAGTCTTGCCTTTGTTCCTATAATTTCCATTCTTTCTTCACAACAGGCCTCTCCTGTGGTTAAAATAAATGAAGCGGTCATACCCGTATCGTATTCCATCACAATCGTATCTTCATCATCAACCGCAAACGGATTGTATTTGCCAAAAGGAATCACTGCAAACAATCTCTGCGGCATTCCAAACAGATACTGGAATATATCCAGAATATGCTGTCCCTGATTAATAAGCGCTCCGCCGCCTTCACCTGCAAAGCTGCTTCTCCACGAACCGGACTTATGATAATGTGAAGTTCTTAAATATCTGGAATTGATAAGACTGACCCTTTTTAATGTTCCTATTTCGCCGGAATCTACCATTTCTTTTATCTTCATATATTTAGGATATAATCTCTGGTGAAAAACCAGCCCGTAAATTCTTTCATTTTTTTCTGCCGCATCATTCATTGCAAGTGCTTCACCAATATCTGCCGCCGCCGGTTTATCACATAAGACATCTTTCTTTAATTCAAAAGCCCTGACTGCCAGTTCCTTATGGGTCTTATGGGGTGTTGCTATAAGCACCGCATCAAATAAAGACGGGTCTGATTCTGCTGCATGAAACAATTCATCTGCACTTCTGAATATCTCCACCGGCTGTCCGTCAACATTTACAAGCGTTTTTCCCCATGCTATCTGCTCATCCCGCCTTATAACAACAGCTGCCAGCTTCATATGCAAAACTTCACCCGATACAATCATCTGTGCATACTTTTTTCCCATATTTCCTACACCTATCAGTGCCATTTTTAATACTTTATCCTGCATATTTTCCGCCGTCCTTCCTTATCTATATCATCTATATCCCGATATTCTTATTCCTTAATCCGTTTCATATCACTTCTTATACATTTTCCCGTCTTTACTGCCTCTTTCAGCAATATAGCGGCATACGCATCTGCAATTGCATCTTCCACGCTGTACGGTGCAGGCGCTTCATCCCTATTATATAACGCCGTTTTTATCATGAGTGTGGCAACCGCCGTTTCATCTTCTGATAAACCGCGCAGTCCCCATTGTGGTTCATATAATACTTTTCCCACGCAGGATATTTTTTCTACCTCATAAATTTCTGACAGATTTGGATTCGGATTATCCGTCCGGGTAATATGAAAACCGGTTATAATTTGATCCGCCTGCCCTTTGTTGTTCTTATCCAGATAATAAATGCGGTCATCTATCATTTCACCCCGTATGCCCTGAACTTTAACGGTATTTTTGCGGATAGGGGATCTGTACTGTTCAGAATCAAAGTCATACCATGCCGTCTTTCCACAGTCATATTCAAATGCCGCAACACACCTTTTCTTATTAGCAACTCTTCCGTCCGTAAACTGCTCATATCTTGTGAGCGTTTCTGTTGTTGGAAATTCATACATTTTACCTGATACCGTAAAATTTTCATCCGGGCGGATTCCAAGATAAGCACGCATAAGACTCACTCCGTGATATTCATGCGCAAGTGAAATATTCATACAGTTTACATCGCCTATAATACCGCTGCCAATCAGTCTAAGTGCTGCCTTATTGGATGGATATTCCCTGTACTGTTCTGCAACAACCTGCTTTTTACCGGCTTTATAATATCCGTAAAGCTTCTTTAGTGCTTCTATATCCAGCGCGGCCGGTGTTTCAGAAAGAACTGTTATGCCTCTGTCCATCCACTCCACCGCCACATTGCATATCTCAGCTTTATTCACCGCTATAACGGCAAAATCCGGTTTATATGCAGCACATTCCTCTTTTGATGTTGTGGTATGTATCTGATATTCCCGCGCAATCTTGTCTGCCTTTTCCTGCGTTCTGCAATACACCGCATCCAGACAGAATATATCCGGTATTGCCTTTGCAATTCTTACATAATAAAGGGCTCTCCAGCCCGCTCCAATAATTATAAAATGATACTTTCCCATAATAATCTCCATTTCGCATGCATCACAAAGTGCTGTGTGAAAAATAAGCGCATCAGCGTTATTTTTCACACTACTTCCCATTTGTTTTATTATAACCATTTTGTCTTTTAACAAATACTGAAATCATTGTGGATTACATATCTTTTACATAAAATTTTTATTATTCGGCATTAAACACACACACCCGCCGTAAAAAACAGAGCCGGATAAGACTGCTCTGTCTTATCCGGCTCATGATATTCATTGTCTATCAGAGTTCAACATCTTGTCATCATTTTTAAGCATCTATTCCTCAATCCGTATCTGACAACCCTTCATCGCCTCAAGTGCTGTCTTATGGGACTGTGGTGTAACTCCTGCACAGCATCCGGCAGCTACACTGATTTCCACTTCAGGGTTGAATGCCTTTATCGTCATTGCATTGCTGATGACACAGATATCTGTACAGACACCGATAAGCTCCACTTCTGTATATCCCTGTTCGCGAATCCATTCTGCCAGTCCTGTTGAACCAAACGTATTTTTTTCAAAATGTGTCTTCTCTTGAATGTGTTCTAATTCAGGAATCAGTTTCCAGCCCAGTGTTCCTTTTATACAATGTTTCACAGGAAGCTTTTTGCCTTCCTGTGTGTCCAGATAATCCTCTCCATGTGTATCCAATGTATACACAATATCTGCATCGGTATGATTTACCTTTTTAACGACATTAGAAACTACCGCCCGGCATTGTGTATTGCCTAAAACACCAGTAATAAAGTCATTCTGCATATCTATGACTGCTAATAGTTTTTTACTCACACAAACCTCCATTCCACAGGCATTTTAATGCCGGAGGAATCGCGAACTGAATTGATTCAGTTCTGCGATAAAGGCAGCTTTGTGACACAGGTGTCACAAAGTGCCGTGTGAAAAATCTTAGATTTAAGGATTTTTCACACGGACCTCCATTCCGCAGGCATTTTAATGCCTTTTCTAAGCATTTTCCCCTGAACGGTTACATACGGTACTTATCGGATTTCTGTCTTTCCACCCATATATGGCTGAAGCGCCTTTGGAATCTTTACGCTTCCGTCTGCCTGAAGGTTGTTTTCCAGAAATGCGATTAACATTCTAGGTGGTGCAACAACTGTATTGTTTAATGTGTGTGCAAAGTACTTCTTCTTATTTTCATCCTGTACCCTGATTTTTAAACGTCTTGCCTGTGCATCGCCTAAGTTAGAGCATGAACCAACTTCAAAATACTTCTTCTGACGTGGTGACCATGCTTCTACGTCAATAGACTTCACCTTTAAGTCCGCAAGGTCTCCTGAGCAGCATTCAAGTGTTCTTACCGGAATATCCAGTGAACGGAATAAATCTACGGTATTCTGCCACAGCTTGTCAAACCACATCTTACTGTCTTCCGGCTTGCAGACAACAATCATTTCCTGTTTTTCAAACTGATGGATTCTGTATACACCACGTTCTTCAATACCATGCGCACCCTTTTCTTTTCTAAAGCATGGTGAATAACTTGTTAAAGTCTTTGGCAGTTCAGATTCCGGTGTAATTGTATCAATAAACTTACCAATCATGGAATGTTCGCTTGTTCCAATCAAATATAAATCTTCGCCTTCAATCTTGTACATCATGGCATCCATTTCATCAAAGCTCATAACGCCTGTAACAACGTTGCTGCGGATCATAAACGGCGGAATACAGTAAGTAAATCCTCTGTCAATCATGAAATCCCTTGCATAAGAAATAACAGCTGAATGAAGTCTTGCAATATCTCCCATTAAATAATAGAAACCGTTACCGGCAACCTTTCCGGCAGCTTCTAAGTCGATACCGTTAAACTTCTCCATAATATCTGTGTGATATGGAATTTCATAATCCGGCACAACCGGTTCACCGAACTTTTCAATTTCAACATTTTCACTGTCGTCTTTTCCGATAGGAACGCTTGGGTCAATGATGTTCGGAATGGTCATCATAATTTCCTTTACTCTTGCGTTTAATTCACTTTCCTTTGCTTCCAGTTCCTTTAAACGTTCTGCATCGGCATTGACCTTTGCCTTTACTTCTTCCGCTTCTTCTTTCTTGCCCTGTGCCATTAATGCACCAATCTGCTTTGAAAGCTTGTTGCGGTTTGCTCTTAACTCATCGGCTTCTGTCTGGGTTGCTCTTGCCTGCTCGTCCAGTTCAATCACTTCATCTACCAGCGGAAGCTTTCTATCCTGAAACTTATTTCTAATATTCTGCTTTACAATTTCCGGGTTTTCTCTTACAAATTTTAAATCTAACATTTTCCATAATCTCCATTTCAATTTTTCAATTCATTGCCATCATACAACGTTTTTTTATTCATTTCCAGTCTTTTATATAATTTTCCCCATAATTAATCTACGGAAACATCTTTTTGAATCGCATCATTGACTTTTCTGCCCAGATCAGCATCACCCATGCGTCCTGCCACAGCCTGCTGTAATGCCTGGTTTTCCTCATCGCCCAGCTCAATGTACGACTTTCCGTCAACAACCTCTTTAATGTAAGCAAAACAGCCGTTATTGCTGTGCATTACATTAATAATATATCCGTTATTGATTTTATCCAGCATACATAATGCAAAGCTTAACTTTCCACCCATTTCATGAAACGCATCATACTTCACAATGCCCACCTTCTGAAATGTATACTGCATTTTTTCGTAAATATCTTTCACTGCCGCACTGTTTTTCTCACCGACTGTCCGGATACTTTCAATCTCATCGAGATGTTCATGAATCAGACTCTCAATCGACTTTCCATCTGCACCTTCCATAAAGGAACGGTATTTCTTTTTTAACTTTGCTGCCTTACAAAGCGCAACAATTGCAAGAATCAGCGTAATCAGGCTTACCCCGGCAAGTCCCAAGACAATATACAGGGTATCCACTGAAAATAAATCAAAAAAATTTATCATAATCGTTTGCTCCTATGTTTATAGTATAAGTGTAAAAAATATTGAATTATTCATTTTTTATCTGTTTCAGCAAATCATAGATTCTTTCCAGCTCTGCCTGTGAATAATATTCAATTTCAATTTTACCCTTATCGTGTTCCCGGTTTTTAATAACGACTTTTGTACCCATAATTTTATTCATCTTTTCCTCAATATCCCGGTACACAAAATCATTCTGTGGCTTTTGTTTTTCCGGTTTTTCAGGACGGTTCAGATTTTTCATCAATTTTTCCGTTTCACGGACACTCATCTGCTCGTCAAAAATCTTCTGTGCTACCTGATACTGCTGGTCGCCGTCTTCTATTCCGATAATGGCTCTGGCATGACCATTGCTTAATTTGCCTTCCATAACCATTTCCTGTACACGTTCATCAAGCTTTAACAGACGCAGCGAATTCGTAATTGCCGCACGGGACTTTGATACCTTTTCCGCGACTTCATCCTGCTTTAACCGGTAATCTTTGATTAAACGCTGATATGCCTGCGCTTCTTCTATTGGATTTAAGTCTTCACGCTGAATATTTTCAATCAACGCAATCTCCATGACTTCCTGTGTAGAGTAGTCTTTTATAATAACCGGTACTTCTTTGACACCTGCCAGCTTTGCTGCACGCCATCTTCTTTCACCGGCAATAATTTCATAATACTTGTCCTTTTTCTGAACCAGAAGCGGCTGTAAGACGCCATACTGTTTAATCGATTCCGACAATTCAATCAGCGCATCTTCATCAAATACTTTTCTTGGCTGTTCCCGGTTTGGTTCAATCTGTGACAGACGAACTTTCATTTCACCCGGTTCTTTTACAACAACTTCTTTGACTACTTCCTTTACTACTACATTTTCATCTTCTTCCGATTCCCGGATAAGATTTCCCAATCCTTTTCCAAGACCTTTTGAAGATGCTTTGCTTTTCTTCGCTACTGCCATTTATTTTCCCTCATTTCTATTGTTCATTACTTCCTGTGCCAATAAGCGGTAACTTTCTGCACCACTGGACTTTGTATCATAAATATTGATTGGCAGTCCGTGGCTCGGTGCTTCGGCTAACCGGATATTTCTTGGAATAATTGTCTTATAGATATTTTGTTTTAAATTATCTTTTACATTTTCCACAACCTGTAATGAAAGATTGGTTCTGGAATCATACATTGTAAAGACAACACCCTCCAGTTCCAGATTTGGATTTAATTTTTTCTGAACCAGATGAATTGTATGTATCAGCTGTGTTAATCCTTCCAATGCATAGTATTCGCACTGAATCGGCACAAGTACTGTGTCTGCTGCAGTCATTGCGTTGACTGTCAGCATACTTAAAGACGGCGGACAGTCCAATATAATATAATCATAGTTTTTCCGGATCTGAGCAATACTTTTCTTTAAAATATACTCGCGGTCTTCTATATCAATAAGGTCGATTTCCGCACCTGCAAGGTTGACATTAGAAGGGATTACGTCCAGACAATCAAATGCTTCCTTACAGATAGCCTGTTCAATCGAAATTTCACCCAGCATAACTTCATAGATTGTATTTTCTTTTTCTTCTTTATCAATTCCAAGACCGCTTGTGGTATTTCCCTGCGGATCAATATCAATGACTAATACTCTCTGTTTTGCTTCTGCCAGGCAGGCGGACAAGTTAATTGCTGTTGTCGTCTTTCCAACGCCGCCCTTTTGGTTTGCAATTGCTATAATTCTCCCCATTTATTCTCCAATCCCGACGACATTCTTAATCAATGTTTCACGTGAAACAGTTTAGCCGTCCAACATAAAAATGTTAAGGTCAAAAATTCAAAAAGTCTTATCATGCTCATATGTACATGAATAGCTTTTGACCCAGACACACCGTAAATATTATAGCATTTTTTATATTAGATATCTATAGAATTTTCCCATTTTATTTAATTTCATTTTTTTATTTTCACTTGATTTCTATAAAAAACTACAATGTTTCACGTGAAACACTTTTTTATTTAATTTTGCTTATTGCTTAATGTAATTTTAACTCACTGTCTGTTTCATTCAAAATTTAAAGTACCTGCAAAAACCAAACCATTGTATAACCGTTGCATTTTTTTAGAAATATTTTCTCAGATATAAATATTGCATATCTGTTTTTCTGCAAAATAAAAAATGGTACAAAGACTCATTTCCTTTATACCATTTTCCATAATTTTATTTATCATTTATCTAACGATATATTTGCAATCACACAATAGCAATTATTTTCTTTTATAAAAGCTGTTTTTACGAGAGCTATTTAATATCAACCAGATTATTTTTTATTGCAAATACAGCTGCCTGTGTTCTGTCTGATACCTCTATCTTTTTAAAGATATTTGATACATGATTTTTAACTGTCCGTTCACTGATACAAAGAGTAGATGCAATTTCTTTATTAAACATTCCACTTGCAATTAATTTCAAAACTTCAACTTCACGTTTTGTCAGTTCACTGAGTTTGTCTTTCATCACATCACGCTCTGCCAGACTTGAATTAAGCAATACTGTTAAACTTGGTTCAATAAATGTTTCTCCATTATATACATCAAAAATTGCTTTTTTCAATGTTTCCGAATCTGAATCTTTTAAAACGTAACCGTCACATCCGGCATCCAATGCCTCAATCAGATAATCTACATCCTTATGAATCGTAAGCATAATCACCTTACTTTTCATTTTCTGCTGTTTCATAATCGACAACACCTGTAAGCCGTCAAGGTTTGGCATATTAATATCAAGCAGCACTACATCCGGGTGTGTCTTATTAATCAGATTCAGGCATTCATATCCATCGCTTGCCTCACTGATTACATCAATATCATGATCTAATTCCAATACTTGTTTTAATCCTTCCCGCACCATCAAATGGTCATCAGCTAATAATATATTAACAGACATTTATAATTCCTCCCAGTTTCATATTTTCTGTGTATCTAAAGGAATCCGGATTGTATAAGAAAGTTCTCCGTCTTTGTAACACACTTCCATTTTTCCCTGTAACAGTGCAATCCTCTCCCGCATCATATTCAATCCAAATCCGGTATTGTTTTTTGTACAATCCGTCGGTTTGTTCAAATCATATCCTTCTCCATTATCTGAATACAAAATGAGCAGTTCATTCTGCTTATCCTGCTTTATCGTAACCTGGATTTTTGTTCCCTTTGAATATTTAATAGAATTGCTACATAATTCCTGTATTATCCGGATAACCGTAATTCCAATAATCGGATTCATTGAATCAGTATCGCACAGATAATCAGCTTTCACAACCATCTGTGTTGTTCCTTTTATTTTTTCAATTGCTGTATAAAATGTTTTTTCAAATCCAAGATCATCTAAAGACATGGGTCGAAGATCAAATATAATATTGCGCAGTTCGTTAATGGAATCCCGGATAACGTTATTATTCTTTTTCAATTCCAACTGTGCCCGCTGCTTATCTGTTTCAAAAATCTTTTCCACAAATTCATTTTTATGTATTAAAGCAGTCAGCCCCTGGACAACGGTATCATGAATATCTCTGGCAATTCTCTGACGGTCAGCCTCCTGCATATATATTACTTCATATGTATTATAAACCTTTTTAGCCCCGGTCGAATCTTCTTTCAACTTTCCAGTGCTTTGTTTCAGCAGCCGCTCCAGCTTTGCAATCCGGCGTGCTGTCTGGGAAACAGTCTGCTGAAGCCGTAGCTTTTCTTCTGCAAGAGCTGTCTTTTTCTGACTCAGCTTTTTTATCTCTGTCCCGTCAAATCCCTGAAATTCTTCCTCTGACATAAATACCAAGCTTGTTGCATCCTGATTCATTACAATTTTATCTATTGCCTGACAAATCAGCTCTGTCTCAATTTCAATCTTATGAATCTGCTCTTCCAGATTCTCTTTTTCTTCTTTTGCAGACTGTAATTCTTCCGTCAGATATTTTTGTATTTCATCCATCGTTGTCCCCTTATAGTACATGAATATTTTTTATATTTAATATATATTATATTTTATCACGTATTAATGCTTTTGCTATATATAATACTCTATTTTGTGGAATATTTAAAGTACTTTTCTACTAGATTATTTTAATCCCTGAAAATGTTTTTTTCATTTCTTTTGTGTTCGTGCATTTATCGTTGATAGTTCAGCCTTTTTCCATTATAATAGGAGATAATAATATTGGGACGGGTTACCCGTTATTTTATAACGATTGCTGCTATGCAGCGGAATGGAGATAGCTATGAATAAATGGAAAAAATTAGGTCTTGCTGCCGGAATGGGGACCGCAGCTTTTACAACCGCACATATTATAAACCAGTGCATTTTTCAGGCTGCTGTTTCAGATAAGATTACCGAAAACAAGTCAATTCTAAAATACAAATGGAGATTGGGAAATGTTGCCTACACCGTCTGTGGTAAGGGTTCACCGCTCCTTTTAATTCACGATTTAAAACCGGAAAGTTCGTCCTACGAATGGAAGCGTGTTGTAAAAGCACTCGCCAAAAAACACACCGTATACACCATTGACCTGCTGGGCTGCGGCTATTCTGACAAACCGAATATTACCTACACTGCCTATATGTATACCCAGCTGCTCAATGATTTTATTGTAAATGTAATTGCACGCCGTGTAAGCGTAGCTGCGACCGGACAGTCTGCACCGCTTACCATTATGGCAGCTTACAACAATCCATATCTTTTTGATAAGATTGTTCTTGTAAGCCCTGAAGGCATCCGACATGCCATGATTAATCCGGGGAAGCACAGCAATATCCGTAAAATGCTTTTAAATACGCCGGTTCTTGGCACAATGCTTTACAATATTTTTGTAAACCGCCACGAAATCAACCGCAAATTTACAAACGAGCTGTTTGCATATCAGAATATGATTCCGCGTGAAACCTGCAAGGCTTACCATGAAACAGCGCATTTAGGCGGCGCTTCTGCCAAATACCTCTTTGCCAGTACGCAGTGCCATTATACAACGGCCTCCATATCACGTGCTGTCAGCCAGCTTGATAACTGCATTTATATCGTATCCGGCGATAAAAACACCGACATGCGTGCCGTTATTAAAGAATATACCGACTTAAATCCTGCGATTGAAGCCTATCTGATTCCAAATGCAAAGGTTCTTCCGCAGATTGAACAGCCGGAGGAATTTGTGAATACCTTAAATATTTACATTAATCAGATTTAATCTGTAGATACATTTACCGTTATTTTTACTTAAAAAACATCCGTGGCATATGATACTTTTTACATACGCCACGGATGCTTTTATTCTCCGTATCCCAATTCCTACTTCCACTTATGCTTGCACATTTTCTTTTTTCTGTACGTTTACCCCAACGGCTCTTTTGAGGGCAGTCCTGCTTTTCTCGGATATTTCTTCGGTGTCGGCTTCTCCTTTTTTACAAAGACAAACGACCGCTCAATGTCCGTTCCCGGCAGTGTCATCTTTTCCACGCTTTCAATTCTTCCGCCAAGCAGGGATACCGCCCTTTTTGCGCCCTCTGCTTCCGCATCAATATCCCCGGACTTATACGCAATGAAATATCCACCGGCTTTTACAAACGGCAGGCAATATTCCACAAGTGTCGATAAGTTAGCCACAGCCCGCGACACACTAATGTCAAACTGCTCCCGGTAAGCTGCATTTCTTGCACCTTCCTCTGCGCGCGCATGTACCGCCGTAATACCCGTAAGTCCCAGCTGCGTAATCACTTCATCTAAGAATTTTACACGCTTATTTAACGAATCCAGAAGCACCACTTTTGCCTGTGGATAAGCGATTTTTAACGGAAGTCCCGGAAATCCGGCGCCCGTTCCTACATCTATAATAGAAAGCTCAGGATTTCCCGCAAACTTTTCACTGTATTTTCCGACGGCAAGGCTGTCTAAAAAATGCTTAACAAGCACTTCTTCATATTCCGTAATGCCTGTCAGATTCATAAAACCATTCCATTCCACCAAAATTTCAAAATATTTGTCAAACTGGCTTCTCTGCGTATCATTTAACACAATGCCTACTTCATTTAACTGCTCTGTAAAATTCATATTGATAATTCTCCTTATTTTCTGAGGAAAAATGATTACTTTCTTCTTCTGAACTGCTCCATATAAACCAGAAGAACCGAAATATCCGCCGGAGATACACCTGAAATTCTGGATGCCTGTCCGATTGAATGTGGACGGAATTTTTCAAGCTTCTGCATTGCCTCCACACGCAGTCCGTTAATTGCCGTATAGTCCATCGTTTCCGGGATAATTCTCTTTTCCAGCTTTTTAAAATGTTCTACCTGACGTAACTGTCTTTCAATATAGCCTTCGTATTTCAGGTTGATATTGACCTGTTCCGCAATATCTTCCCGCAGCTGCGGTCTGTGTGGGTCAAGCGGCGCCAGTGCCTGATAAGAAAGCTCCGGACGCTTAATCAGCTCTGCAAGTGTCGCACCGGTCTTTAATTCCGTACTGCCGTACTGCTGCATCAGTTCCTGCACCTGTGCGCCCGTTCCGATATTGACGGACTTTACACGCTCAATTTCCTCTGCAATCAGCCGTTCCTTTTCAAGAACGCCCTCATAACGCTCCTTACTGATTAATCCGACCTCATATCCGCGCTTTGTCAGACGTAAATCCGCATTATCCTGACGTAACAGCAGACGATACTCTGCCCTGGATGTCATCATACGGTACGGCTCTGTAGATTCCTTTGTCACAAGATCATCAATTAAAACGCCGATATAAGCCTCAGAGCGGTCTAAGATAAACGGTTCTTTGCCCTTGACATACTGCGCCGCATTAATACCTGCAACAATCCCCTGTGCCGCCGCTTCTTCATAGCCTGAACTTCCATTAAACTGTCCGCCTGCAAATAAACCGCGGATTTTCTTAAATTCAAGCGAAGACTTTAACTGTACGGCACTGATACAGTCATATTCAATCGCATAAGCATTTCTTACAATCTTTACATGCTCTAACCCCGGTACGGTGCGGTACATCGCATACTGCACGTCCTCCGGCATGGAACTGGACATACCGCCCAGATACATTTCATTGGTATAAAGTCCTTCCGGCTCGATAAATACCTGATGGCGGTCTTTATCTGCAAAACGAACGACCTTATCCTCGATAGACGGACAGTATCTCGGTCCTGTACCGTGAATCACACCGGAATACAGCGGGGAACGGTCCAGGTTATCACGGATAATCTGATGTGTTTCTTCATTTGTATATGTCAGCCAGCAGGAAATCTGTTCTTTTTGTACCGTTTCCGGGTCAGTTGTAAATGAAAACGGCACCACGCGCTCGTCACCAAACTGCTCTGTCATCTTACTAAAATCAATGGAACGCTTGTCCACTCTTGCCGGTGTACCCGTCTTAAATCTGCGCACTTCAATACCGTTTTCAATTAAAGATGCCGTCAGATGATTGGCTGCCTGTAAGCCGTTTGGACCGGTTTCATAGCTGACATCACCGTGGATACATTTTGCCTTTAAATATACACCGGTACAAAGTACAACGGCTTTTGCAAAATACTGCGCGCCTGAGAGTGTCTTTACACCCTGAATCACGCCATCTTTGACCATAATTTCCGTAACCTCCGCCTGTCTAACAAACAGATTTTCGGTATTTTCCATAACCTTTCTCATCCGGCGGCTGTAATCCGACTTATCCGCCTGCGCACGAAGGGAATGTACCGCAGGACCTTTGGATTTATTAAGCATTTTAGACTGGATAAAGGTTGCATCAATATTTTTCCCCATTTCACCGCCCAGCGCATCAATTTCCCTTACAAGATGTCCTTTTGAACTACCTCCGATATTCGGATTACATGGCATCATGGCTATACTCTCACAGCTGACGGTAAAACAAATGGTATTTAATCCCATTCTTGCCGCTGCCAGTGCCGCCTCACAGCCTGCATGTCCGGCACCTACTACTATTACATCATATTCTTCCCGTATATTCGGCATAATTTTCCTCCAACCTGTCCGCGCAACGGCAGACACTGCACAACTTTCACTTTATTTACCCATGCAGAAGCTTTTAAAAATCTTATCTGCAAGGTCATCTTCTACTTCTTCACCAATAATATATCCTAATTTTTCATAAGCAGTCATTAAGTCAATCGTTAAGAAATCCTCACTCATACCACTCTCAATACCGTCTTTTACCAGCAGAAAGGCTTCTTTTGCTTCAATGAGTAACTGTTTCTGCCGCTGATTGGCAATATAAATATCCTCATTTAATTCAAGATTTCCCGAAAAGAACAGCTCTTTTATAGCATCTTCAAGCTTATCCAGTCCCGTTTCTTCTTTTGCGGAAATCGGAATGACACAGCAGTCCAGCCGTTTTTTCATTTCCTCCGGCGTAACAACCGGTGTCAGATCCGATTTATTAAGCAGCGTAATCACTTTTTTGTCCTGTATCAGTGAAATGATATCCTTATCATTTTCATCGAGTGTACGCGTGCTGTCCACGACAAAAATAACCAGATCTGCTTCCGTGGCAAGTTTCTTGGCTTTTTCCACACCGATACTTTCCACAAAATCCACCGTGTCACGGATACCCGCCGTATCAATAAGATTTAACTGGATTCCGCCGATTGTAATCTGTTCTTCAAGCGTATCCCTCGTTGTCCCCTCAATGTCCGTTACAATAGCACGCTCCTCCTTTGCAAGGGCATTAAGAAGACTTGACTTTCCTGCATTGGTTTTACCGAGAATCACCGTGCGGATACCTTCCTTTGCAATCCTGCCGTTATCACATGTTTTCAACAAGTTATCCACATTATCCACACACTTATCCACATCGATTGACAGTTTATTCACATAGTTATCCAGTGAAATGTGTTCCGGATCGTCTAATGCCGCCTCAATATAGGCAACATTGTTTAAAACCAGCTCGCGCAGTCCTTTGATTTTTTCGGAAAGTTTTCCACTGAGCTGTCTGACAGAGGATTTTAAGGCATATTCGTTCTTGGACTGAATGACATCAATCACCGCTTCTGCCTGCGATAAGTCGATTCTTCCGTTTAAAAAGGCTCTTTTTGTAAATTCCCCCGGCTCTGCAAGGCGCGCTCCCGCAGAAAGCACGGCTTCCAGTACCTTTTTCGTCACCAGAATACCGCCGTGACAGTCAATTTCCACAACATCTTCCCTTGTATACGTATTCGGTGCTTTCATGACAACCATCAGCACTTCATCAATGAGTTCTTCACCGTTATAAATATTGCCATAGTGGACCGTGTGGCTTTCCATGTCCTCTACGTTTTTATTCTTTTTTGAGCGGAATACCTGTTGTGCCACTGACAGTGCATTTTCCCCGCTGATTCTTACAACGCTGATTCCACCGCTGCTGACTGTGCTTGTGGAAATCGCCGCAATCGTATCCTCCATAACTACACTCCATTTCTAATCAAAAATAGCTGTAGTATATCATACCACAGCCATTTTAAAATTCATACTATTTGTTCGCACTTTTTTCTTTATCAAGATAAATCACAACATGTCTGAACGGTTCTTCACCTTCGCTCTTTGTCGATACAAATTTATCATTCTGTAATGCAGAGTGAATGATTCTTCTCTCATATGGATTCATCGGTTCTAAAGCTACAGGACGTCTGCTGCGCTTTACTTTATATGCAATATTTTTTGCAAGGGATTCAAGCGTTTCTTTTCTTCTGTTTCTGTAATCCTCTGTATCCATCTTGATTCTTACATACTTTTCTCTTCCCTTATTAACTACAAGGCTTGTAAGATACTGGATAGAATCGAGTGTCTGACCTCTCTTGCCGATTAAAACGCCCATATTGCCGCCCTTTAATTCGACATTGATACATTCTTCCTTATCATTAAATGTAACCTCTACGGCAACTTCCATATCCATTGCGTTAAAAAGGTCTGAGAGGAAGTTTCTGATTCTTGATTCTACTTCTTCTCTTGTCATTTCCGGCTTCTTTTCCGTTGCCGGTGCCACGGCAGGTTCTTCCTTTTTTGCTTCCTCATGGAATACTTCTGCAACCACATCTTCTTCTAAGATGTCTTTATCCTCTTTTCTGCGTACACGGATGACTGCCGGTTTGTTAAACAATCCTAAGATTCCTGAGCTGCCCTTTTCCACAACTTCCACATCCACTTTATCGCTTGTTGTTTCAAGCTTTACAAGCGCTTCCGTTAAGGCATCATCTACTGTTTTTCCTGAAATTTCAATATAATCCATAATTTCCTCCTTTTGCGTTAAGCAGGTTGATTACTTCTTTGTATTTTTTGTGTTCTTTTCATTATATCTGGCAACCATTCCTGCCTTTTCTGCAAGGCTTCCCGGTTTAGCTGACTTATAATATTCTGTCGATGAAAGAATTTCCTTCATCTTCTTGTCGTTGGCTTCCTTCTTTGCCTGAAGTGTTTCTACACGCTGTCTGCTCTTTTCGATAGAATCAAGCTTCTTTGTGTTAGTTACTGCATTTTTAGCAATCTTTTCCGGCGGAAGACCTTTCTTTGCACGCTTCTTGTTTATGCGTTCTACATTCTTTGCAACAATCGCATCCACACCCATCTTATCATAATGACGGTTTACAAGCACCTGTAAAATTGTCTGGAAAACGGCTGTTGCAATCCAGTATACACCAAGACCTGCCGGTACTGAAAATGCGATAAATGCAGACATAATCGGCATAAACAGTGTCATCATCTTCATTGATGCCGCTGTCGGATCGTCCGGATCCATCTGTGTCTTTCCCTGTGACACCTTTACACTGATGTACTGTGAAAGACCGGAAAGAATTGGAATTAACACGGCAATGCTCAATCCGAATGTCGGATTCTGTGATACATTGACAGTTAAGAAAGTGTTCATTTCCGTAATCTTTGTCTGGTTTTCGGCAATCACGCCTGCATATGCCGGGAATAAAGATTTTAATGTTTCCCACTGGTCTGCTGAAAATGAATTCATTGCAGTTACCGCAGAATCAATATTACCCCAGTCCACATTTGTCATTCTACCCGTCATCTTGAAGTTTTCCGCCATAATATCCGCATAGCCGGAAACATTCATAATACCGCCGTCTGTCCCTGTCAAAATGTTAACAAACAGATTTTTTAACTGTCCTACGTACATTGGAATGTACTGGATAACACGGTACATTGCCATTAAGATTGGGAACTGAATCAGCATCTGGATACAGCCGCCCATCTGTGATGTACCATATTTTTCATAGACAGCCTTTGTTTCTGCCTGCATTTTTAACATGGCTTCCTGATCGTTTCTCTTATCCTTGTATTTATCCTGGATTTTACGGACCTCCGGCATGATGATATTGTTTAATTTCATCATCTTGGACTGTTTTACAGTCAGCGGAAGCATAAGGATTTTTACCAGAAATGTAAATACAATGATTGCAATTGCAATGTTTCCCAATCCAATCGCGTGCAGTCCCATAAACAGGAAATCCAGTATTTTACCAAATACCCACGCAATCGGGTTGATAATTGCATTATAAATTGAACCCAAACTGATACCTCCATTTTTTAGTGCCTTCCCTTTTTAGGCTTGTACACAATGGGTACCGGATCATATCCGCCCTTTGCAAAGGGATTGCACCTTAATATTCTTTTAAATGCCATCCATCCACCTTTTAATGCGCCATACTGTTCGACCGATTCCAGTGCATACTGTGAACAGGTCGGATAATAAATGCACATGCTGCGTCCTTTATACGGTGAAATCGCCCTCTGGTAAAAGTGTATAAGCTTAATAATCACTTTCTTCATGGGCTCTTTCTTCCTTATTATAAATATGATGCAGCTTTAAAAGATGGAGCATCGCACTTTCGGTTTCTTTATAACCTTTTCCTTTCAGACCGGCTCTTGCTATTACCACAACGTCATATCCTGGTGTTACCTGTGTAACATTTAACCGGAATGCTTCGCGTATAAGCCTTGCCAGCCTGTGCCGGACAATACTGTTCCCGACTTTTTTACTCACAGATACGCCGAGTCTGTTTGTATCCGTTCCATTCTGAAGTATATACATAATGATATACTTGTTTGCATAAGAGTGTTTCGCCTGATAGACGCTCTTAAACTCACTATTTTTCTTTAATGTTTCAAAATTCTGATATTTCATAACTCCTCCATTCCGCAGGCATTTTAATGCCGGAGGAAACACGGACTGAATTTATTCAGTTCTGTAATAACGGAAACTTTGTGATGCCTGCAGCACAAAGTTTAGTTTGAAAAAGCTTAAATTTATGGATTTTTCAAACTACTCCTCCATACTATATCTTAAAAGTAAAAAAAGGCAGATAAATGCCTTGTTCCGCACTCATCTGCCTTCTTGAAACAACTCTTAAGCTGAAAGTCTTTTTCTTCCTTTTGCTCTTCTTGCTGCTAAAACTTTTCTTCCACCTGCTGAACTCATTCTTGCTCTGAAGCCGTGAACCTTAGCTCTCTGTCTTGTCTTAGGCTGAAATGTCATCTTCATTTATACGCACCTCCTTTTCACACCATGATTGTATATGGCAGGAATTTTCTAATCAAATTTAAAAACATCGCTTCTAATTATAAGAATAAAACATCTATAAGTCAAGTGTTTTTTCGATATTTTTTGTATTCTTTGTCTTTTCCACAAATACCCACAAGCTATGCACAGTAATCCCCAACTTATCCACAAATTGGGGATAAGTTGGGGATAAATTTACAACATCCTGTGTAAAAAAACACGAAAAAGCGCATTTATGGGCATATTTCGTGTTTATAAGTTGTCAACAGCACTGTGATTTGTCCACTTTTAACTGAGTTATCCACTATTTTTTCATGGGCTTCTTGCTAAAAATCCACATTTGTTATATTATATATTAGAATACATTTACTTTAACGAAAGCCAGAAAGGCATTGATATAATATGGAAGATTTAAAACAGAACTGGGATTTGATATTACAGACCTTTAAAGAACGCTATGAGCTTCAGGATATTTCCTTTAACAGCTGGATTAAGCCAATTGAAGTTTATACAGTGGAAAACGATACCATTACACTGATTATGTCGAGTACCTCTATGAACCCCGACATGGCTGTTTCCTATGTGGAAAAAAAATATCTGGAGATGCTTCGCATTACGATTTGTGAGATTATGAACCACGAATATGATGTCCGCTTAATTACAGCCAAAGATAAGCAGGCAGCGGAAATTAAAAAGGCCGCAACCGGCTCTGCTGCGAAGAATTCCGGTCTTCAGAACCTGAATCCGAACTATACTTTTGACACCTTCGTTGTCGGTACAAATAATAACTTAGCACACGCTGCTTCCCTTGCAGTTGCCGAAACGCCGGGACAAGTCTATAACCCGCTTTTCATCTACGGAGGTGTTGGACTTGGAAAGACGCATCTGATGCAGGCGATTGCTCATTTTATTATTACCAATGACCCGACACGCAAGGTTTTATACGTAACCTCCGAAACATTCACCAATGAACTGATTGATTCGGTAAAGAACCAGAAAAACTCTGAATTCCGCAAAAAGTACCGCAATATTGATGTGTTACTGATTGACGATATTCAGTTTATTATAGGTAAAGAGTCTACGCAGGAAGAATTCTTCCATACTTTTAATGCGCTCTATCAGGACAGCAAGCAGATTGTAATTTCTTCTGACCGGCCGCCGAAAGAGATGGAAACCCTGACGGAACGACTGCGTACCCGTTTTGAAATGGGTCTGCCTGTCGATATCCAGATTCCTACGTATGAAACAAAACGTGCTATATTAAAGAAGAAAGTCGAACTTGGCGGCTACAACATTCCCGATGATGTTCAGGATTATGTTGCAACCCATATTAAATCCAGTATTCGTGAGCTGGAAGGCGCACTTACCAAGCTTTCGGCTTTTGCAACACTTTCCCACAGCCCGATTACGGTTGAGTTTGCGGAAGAAACTTTAAAAGACCTGATTTCACCGGATGCCAAAAAAGAAGTCACACCGGAACTGATTATCCAGATTGTTGCGGACCACTTCGGTATTTCACCGGCGGATATTCTTTCTTCCAAACGAAGCGCCGACATTGTTTATCCACGACAGATTACGATGTATCTGTGCCGCCAGATGACGAATGTCGCCTTACAGGGAATCGGCAAAGCCCTTGGAAACAGGGACCATACGACGATTATTCACGGAGCGGACAAGATTGCCAAAGAAGTACTCGTCAATGAAACAACCAAGAACACTGTGGATATTCTCATTAAGAAGATTGATCCTTCGTAATAGTTATCCACATTTATTGTGGTTTTTCCGTTGAAAAGCTGTGTAAAAATGCTTTATTTTATGTTGACATTTTATTGTTTGTCCACAACGGCCATTTGGGAATTTTATTGTGTCTGCGGTTATCCCAAATTTTTTCACAGGCAAAAACGGATTTATCTACCGGGATTTTAGATACCGCAAACCCGCATGAAACAAGGGCTTACACCACATATCAACAAATTCACAGCCCCTACTACTACTACTACGGATTTTTATTTATATATATTTATTTTTGTTTTTTTGTTTTTTCGCTGAAAGGAGTTTTACACAATTATGAAGTTAGTTTTTTCAAAAACGAATCTTGCCAAAGCAGTTGGCATTGTTATGAAAGCAGTTCCTGCCAAAACAACAATGAACATTTTAGAATGTATCTTAATCGATGCGACTACAAATGAAATTAAATTTACCGCCAATGATATGGAGCTTGGTATCGAAACCATCGTTGAAGGTGAGATTATCGAAAAAGGTAAAGTTGCCATTGATGCAAAGATTTTCTCAGAAATCGTCAGAAAACTGCCGGATAATGAAATCTGCATCGAAACAGACAGTAATTACACCTCTTTAATTACCTGTGAAAAGAGTAAATTTAATATTGCCGGTAAATCAGGGGATGATTTTTCTTATTTACCGATTATTGAAAAAGACAAATTTATTACTTTATCACAGTTTACATTAAGAGAAACCATTAACCAGACACTGTTTTCTATCGCAATGAATGACAACAATAAAATGATGACCGGTGAACTTTTTGAAGTTGCAAACGGTATTTTAAAGGTTGTAGGTCTTGACGGACACCGTATTGCAATCCGCAATATTGAATTGACCAGTCATGCAGATGATGTAAAAGTTGTTGTTCCTGGAAAGACACTTTCTGAAATCAGTAAAATTTTATCGACAAATGCAGAAGATGCCGTTACAATATACTTTACAAATAATCACATTTTATTTGAATTTGACAATACCACCGTTGTATCCCGTCTTATTGAAGGAGAGTATTTCAGAATTAACCAGATGCTTTCTAGTGATTATGAAACCAAAGTAACTATTAACAAAAAAGAATTTTTAGATTCTATTGATAGAGCAACCCTTTTAATCAAAGAAAGTGAAAAGAAACCGATTATTTTAAGCATTACCGATGGTTCACTGGAAGTTCATGTCAATTCTTCCATGGGTTCGTTAAACGAAGATATTGATATTAATAAAGACGGTAAGGATATCATGATTGGCTTTAATCCGAAGTTCTTAATTGATGCGTTAAAGGTAATAGATGATGAACAGATTTATATTTATCTGGTAAATCCGAAAGCACCATGTTTTATTAAGGACAAAGAGGAAAGTTATATTTATCTGATTCTTCCGGTAAACTTTACGGCTGAATAGTAAGAATGGAGAAACAATGGAAACAATAAAAATCAGAGATGAGTTTATTAAACTGGGACAGGCATTAAAGGCAGCAGGTCTTGTGGAATCCGGTGTAGAAGCAAAGATTGTCATTCAGAACGGGGAAGTTCTTGTCAATGGCAGGCCTGAGCTTCAGCGCGGCAAAAAACTGACGGGCGGGGAAGTCATTTCCTATAACGGTCAGGAAATCAGAATAGAAAAGTAATTTGCAGGTGTAACCGTGATAATTGAGTCCGTAGATTTAAAAGATTACAGAAATTATAAAATTTTAAATATGAATTTTAACCCGCAGATTAATATTATTTACGGTGATAATGCGCAGGGAAAGACCAATATTTTAGAGGCGCTTTATGTCTGCGCAACATCGCGTTCCCACAAAGGAAGCAAAGACCGTGAAATGATACGGATGGGCAGTGATGAAGCACATATCAAGCTGAATGTGAAAAAAAACGGGCTGCCGTACCGGATTGATATGCATCTGAAAAAAAATAAAAGCAAGGGAATTGCCGTAAACGGTATTCCGATTAAACGGGCGGTAGAGCTGTTTGGAATTTTAAATATTGTCTGTTTTTCACCGGAGGATTTAAGTATTATTAAAAACGGACCGGCGGAGCGCCGCCGGTTTATGGATATGGAGCTGAGCCAGCTTGATAAAATCTACTTAAGCAATCTGATTAATTACAATAAAGTGGTCAATCAGCGCAACAAGCTTTTAAAAGAGCTGTCATTTAAGTCGTCAGAAGAAAAGCTTGAAACGCTGGATATCTGGGATTTGCAGCTCGTGAGGTATGGAACGGAAGTCATGAAAAGGCGTGTTGGTTTCGTACAGGAGTTAAATGAAATTATCGGCGGACTGCATGAAAAGTTATCCGGCGGAACAGAGAAACTAACGATTGAGTATCAGCCCTGCGTGGAAGAAACAGCATTTTTAGATACCGTGACAAAGATGCGGGAGCGGGATCTGCGGATGAAATCGACCTGCTTTGGACCACATAAGGACGATTTAATCTTTTTTATCAACGGCAGCGAAGTAAAAAAGTACGGTTCGCAGGGACAGCAGCGTACAGCCGCCCTGTCTTTAAAACTTGCGGAAATCGAACTTGTAAAAAAAGTAGTGAAGGATACGCCGGTGCTGCTTTTGGATGATGTGCTGTCAGAGTTAGACAGTAACCGGCAGCAGTTTTTATTAAATAGTATCGGGCAGATTCAGACAGTGATTACCTGTACGGGGCTGGATGAATTTGTAAACAGTCAGTTTGCCGTTCATAAAACATTTCAGATTCAGAACGGTACCGTGATTCATGAAAATAACATTTAGTTTTCTGAAAAACATTGAAGGAGGAATGCACAGTGTCAGAGAATAATTATGGTGGCGACCAGATTCAGATTCTCAAAGGTCTTGAAGCCGTCCGGAAAAGACCGGGTATGTATATCGGCAGTACATCATCAAGGGGGCTTCATCACCTTGTTTATGAAATTGTCGATAATGCAGTAGATGAGGCTTTGGCAGGATATTGCAATACAATTGAAGTCACAATTAATCAGGATAATTCCATTACGGTTATTGATAACGGACGAGGCGTTCCAGTTGATGTCAATCACGAAACCGGCAAACCGGCAGTTGAAGTCGTGTATACAATGTTACACGCAGGCGGTAAGTTTGGCGGCGGGGGATATAAAGTATCCGGTGGTCTGCACGGTGTAGGTGCATCCGTTGTAAATGCCTTATCCGAGTGGATGGAAGTCTATGTAAAGCGTGACGGACACATCTACAACCAGCGTTATGAACGTGGTAATGTATGTTATCCGTTAAAGATTGTGGGGGACTGCCCATTGGAAGAAACCGGTACAAAGGTTACATTCTTACCGGATAAAGAGATTTTTCAGGAAACAACTGTTTATGAATATAACATTTTAAAGAGCCGTCTGCGTGAAATGGCTTTTCTTACAAAAGGCATCAAAATTGTGTTAAAGGATACAAGAGAAGGCATTGAACAGGAAAGAGTATTCCACTATGAGGGTGGTATCAAGGAATTTGTTGAATATTTAAACAAGAGCAAGGATGCGCTTTATGATAAGATTATTTACTGCGAGGGTCTAAAAGACGGTGTGCAGGTTGAAGTGGCATTCCAGCACAATGACGGTTACAACGAAGTTGTGGATTCCTTTGTCAACAACATCAAGACACCGGAAGGCGGAACGCATCTGACCGGTTTTAAAAATGCCTTGACAAAGACATTTAATGATTATGCAAAGAAAAATAAACTGATAAAAGACAGTGAGCAGAGCCTTTCCGGCGATGACATCCGTGAAGGTCTGACAGCGATTGTCAGTGTCAAGATTGAAGACCCGCAGTTTGAGGGACAGACAAAGCAGAAGCTTGGCAACACCGTTGCACGAAGTGCCGTTGACAGCATTGTCAGTGAACAGCTTGAGATTTTCTTAGAGCAGAATCCGGCAGTTGCAAAGGTTATCTGTGAAAAATCCATTCTTGCACAGCGCGCAAGAGAGGCGGCAAGAAAGGCAAGAGATCTGACAAGAAGAAAGACTGCGCTTGAAAATACAAGTCTTCCGGGTAAACTTGCGGACTGCTCTGACAGGGACCCGAAAAACTGTGAAATCTATATCGTTGAGGGTGATTCTGCCGGCGGTTCTGCAAAGACGGCAAGAAGCCGTGCAACACAGGCAATTCTTCCGCTGCGCGGCAAGATTTTAAATGTTGAAAAAGCAAGACTCGACAGAATTTTAGGCAACGAAGAAATCAAGGCTATGATTACGGCATTCGGTACAGGCATTCATGAAGATTTTGATATCAGCAAATTAAGATACCACAAGATTATTATTATGACCGATGCCGATGTGGACGGTGCGCATATTGCAACACTGCTACTTACCTTTTTCTACCGGTTTATGCCGGAGTTAATCAAGCAGGGTCACGTATATCTTGCACAGCCGCCGCTTTATAAGATTGAAAAGAACAAAAAAGTCTGGTATGCATACAGTGATGAGGAACTCAATCAGATTATGCTTGAAATCGGACGTGACCAGAATAACAAAGTCCAGCGCTACAAAGGTCTTGGCGAAATGGATGCCGACCAGCTCTGGGAAACAACCATGGACCCGGAAAAGAGAATTTTATTACGGGTGAACATGGACGAGGATTCAGAATCAGAAATTGATGTAACGTTCTCTACGCTGATGGGCGATAAGGTTGAGCCGCGCAGGGAATTCATTGAAGCCAATGCTAAGTATGTAAAGAATCTTGATATTTAATAAAAATTTGTACCGTCACACGGACTGAGAACGCTCCGGGTGATAATGGATTTTTTCTAAAACGCGTTCTCGGAATGGAGTAGAAAATGGACGAACATATCTTTGATAAGATTCATGAAGTGGATATGAAGCAGACCATGGAAGATTACTATATCGACTATGCGATGAGCGTTATCGCTTCCCGTGCACTTCCTGATGTAAGGGACGGTTTAAAGCCGGTACAGCGAAGAATCTTATTCTCAATGATTGAATTAAATAACGGTCCTGACAAGCCGCACAGAAAATGTGCGCGTATTGTCGGTGATACAATGGGTAAATATCATCCGCACGGAGATTCATCCATTTATGAAGCACTGGTAAAACTGGCACAGGATTTCAATACAAGATACCCGCTGGTAGACGGACACGGTAATTTCGGTTCTGTCGATGGTGACGGTGCCGCCGCCATGCGATATACAGAAGCACGTTTAAGCCGCATTTCCATGGAAATGACAGCCGATATTAATAAAAATACCGTGGATTTTATTCCAAACTTTGATGAAACGGAAAAAGAACCGGTTGTACTGCCGTCCCGTTATCCGAATCTTTTAGTAAACGGAACGTCCGGTATTGCCGTTGGTATGGCAACGAATATCCCGCCACATAATCTGCGTGAAGTTGTCGATGCCGTTGTCAGGCTGATTGATAACAAAGTTGAGGAAGACCGCGAAACGTCGATTGATGAAGTATTGCAGATTGTCAAAGGTCCGGATTTTCCGACCGGCGGTGTCATTATCGGTAAAATGGGCATTGAAGAAGCATACCGTACAGGCCGCGGAAAGATTAAAGTCCGTGCCGTAACCAATATCGAGCCAATGGAAAACGGAAAGCACCGCATTATCGTAACGGAACTTCCGTACATGGTAAACAAAGCCAAATTAATCCAGAAAATAGCGGAACTGGTCCGCGATAAAAAGATTGACGGCATTACGGCACTGCGTGATGAATCTGACCGCAGCGGTATGAGAATCTGTATTGAACTGCGCCGTGATGTTAATGCAAACATCATTTTAAACCAGCTGTACAAGCATACCCAGTTACAGGATACATTCGGTGTGATTATGCTGGCGCTTGTTGATAACCAGCCAAAGGTATTAAACCTTTACGATATGCTCAAGTATTACCTTCTGCATCAGGAAGAAGTTGTCACAAGAAGAACGCAGTATGATTTAAATAAAGCTGAAGAACGTGCCCACATTTTAGAGGGCTTAATGATTGCGCTTGACAATATTGACCGTGTCATCCAGATTATCAGAGGTTCGCAGAATGTACAGATTGCCAAGGAAGGGCTGATGAGTGAATTCGGACTTTCCGAAGCACAGGCACAGGCAATCGTGGATATGCGTCTGCGTGCACTGACAGGTCTGGAAAGAGAGAAGCTGGAAGCTGAATTAAAGGAACTGCTTGCAAAGATTGCGGAATACAAGGCAATTTTAAGTGACAAGAAAAAGCTCCTTACCGTCATCAAGACAGAAATCAGTGCCATTGCGGATAAATATGCTGATGAAAGAAGAACACAGATTGGATTTGACGAATACGATTTATCCATGGAAGATTTAATTCCGGATGAAGATGTTATTATTGCAAGAACCAATCTCGGATACATCAAGCGCATGACACCGGATAATTTCAAGAGCCAGCACAGAGGCGGCAAGGGCATTAAGGGAATGCAGACATTAGAAGATGATTTTATTGAAGATTTATTCATGACGACATCACACCACAGCCTGACATTCTTTACCAACCAGGGACGTGCCTATAAGTTAAAGGCTTACGAAATTCCGGAATCTGGCAGAACCTCAAGGGGAACGGCAATTATTAATCTGCTGCAGCTCCAGCCGGGAGAACAGATTACAGCCGTGATTCCTGTGGATACAAAACATATTAATGATTCAGATTATATGTTTATGGCAACAAAGAAGGGTATTGTAAAAAAGACCCAGTTAAAAGAGTATGCCAATATCAGAAAGACAGGTCTTCAGGCAATTAATCTGCGTGATGACGATGAATTAATTGAAGTAAAATTAACCGATAACACAAAGGATATTCTGCTTGTAACAAAACTCGGACAGTGTATCCGATTCCATGAATCTGATGTAAGAAAGACCGGCAGAAGTTCTATGGGCGTTATCGGCATGAATCTGTTAGACGAAGATGAAGTAGTCGGCATGCAGCTTGATACACAGGGCGATTCGCTGTTAATCGTTTCTGAAAAGGGACTCGGTAAAATCACGGATATGAATGAATTTACAGTCCAGCACAGAGGTGGCAAGGGAATTAAGTGTTATAAGATCAGTGAAAAGACCGGAAATGTAATCGGTGTCAAGGCAGTTGATGACACACGTGAAGTCATGTTAATTACGACAGAAGGTGTGATTATCCAGATTGAATGTAAAGACATTTCAAAGCTTGGCAGAATTACATCCGGCGTCAAACTGATTAATCTTGATGAGAATGTAACTGTTGCAACGATTGCAAAAGTTTCTAAAAAGCCTGAAAATGAAAAAGGCGAAGAAATAGAAACAGAAAACGACGAAGAAAACACAGAGAGTGAATAAACAATCATTGAAACTGCCGCACGGAGGGGACATCAGAAGATGCCGTTTCTTCGTGCGGTAATTTTTAAACAGGAGTAAGAAAAAAAATGGCATGGATAAGTATAAATTTTGAATCCAAGGCATTGGGAATGCCGGTCATGACAAATGTCTTAATGCCGCAGGGGCGTGGCGGATATAAAACCTTGTATCTTTTACACGGCGCAGGGGGCGATTATGCATCATGGCTGCTAAAATCCCGTGTTGCGGATTACGCAGAAGGAAACAATATTGCAGTGGTGATGCCGTCCGGCAACAACAAATGTTATGTCAACAACCGTTACGGAAAAGACTATTTTACATTTCTGACAGAGGAACTCATCGAAAAATGCGAAACGTGGTTTGACCTTTCGCCAAAAAAAGAAGATCGTTTCATCGCCGGAATGTCGATGGGAGGATACGGAGCGGTTCATGCGGCGTTAAAAAGACCGGAATTATACGGAAAAGCATTTTCCTATTCGGGACTGCTTGACATATCGGAGCGTTTTTTAAGACCGCAGGGACTCGATTTAAAACCGGTTTTTGGTGAAAAAGAGGATTTTTCCACGGCGGCAGCAGATTTATTTGAACTTACACACAAAACCGGCATAAATTTATCGGGAAATGTGGATAACCTTCCGGAAATTTTCATTACCTGTGGATTACAGGATAAGCGCATTGAAATGAGCCGAAAGCTGTACGAGGCGATGAAGCAGGAAAACTTTAATGTGCATTATATCACGGAAACCGGCGGACATGACTGGACGTACTGGGATGCGTGTATACAAAATACAATTCAGATTTTAAATGATAAGGTGCCTGTGTCACCAGATTGGAGGAGCATATGCCGGTAATGAATATCAATCTGTTTTCAATTACACTGCGTTACGGCATTGACTGTATGGTTGTACTGCCTGAAAATCTAAAAAAAGGGGAGAAACTGAAATGTCTGTGGCTGTATCATGGCGGAAGCGGCGATCATACGGCATGGCTGTATCACACACCGCTGGTTGAACTGGCAGAGGAAAAGCATTTTGCAGCGGTGCTTCCAAATGTCCATGAATCCTGTTTTGTCAATATGAATATCGGGGACGCCTTTGGTACGTTTGTGGGAAAGGAACTGCCGTCTGTTATTTGGAACATGTTTGCGTGTATTTCCGGTGAAAGACAGGACAACTACATTGCCGGATTTTCAAACGGCGGATACGGCTGTCTGCATACGGCGCTATCATATCCACAAAAATTTGCGGGTGTCGGTGCATTTTCGGCAGGCGATAAGGCGGACTCTGATTTTTCATCACCTGCAAAGCAAAAAAGCAGGCTGCTGTTGTTTGGTGAGGGCGATTTACACGAAAATGACTACGGACTTACCCACCTTGCGGGGAAACTTTTGGCTGAAAATGTGGATAAGCCGCGAATTTTCCATGCGTGTGGTGGAAAAGATCCGTGGCTTATGCAAAATCACATTCTGCGCGATTATTTTACGGCACACCCCGGATTTGATTACACCTATGATGAAATCCCGGAGCTTGGACATGAGTGGAAGTTCTGGAACGAGGAACTGAAAAGATTTCTGGATTTTCTGAACTGGTAAATCAAAAATTTTGAAAACTTTTGACTTATGAATTAAAATGGTATACGCTATAAAGAAGATGTGAGTAATGACACGCAGTAAAACCTTACACTGCGTTTTTGAAAGGGATAAAGGTATGCGGGAAGTTGATGTAAATGAAATTATCAAAAATATTAAGGAAATGTGTATTGAAGCAAATCATTTTCTGTCAAAGGATATGAAAGAAGTGTATGATGCGGCAGCAGTGGAGGAAGAATCTCCTCTTGGCAGACAGATTTTAGGACAGCTTCAGGAAAATCTGCAAATTGCAGGAGAAGACATGATTCCGATTTGTCAGGATACCGGTATGGCGGTTGTTTTTGTTAAAGTCGGACAGGAAGTCCATATCACGGGCGGTGGTCTTACCGATGCGGTCAATGAGGGCGTGCGTCAGGGATACGTTGACGGATATTTAAGAAAATCCGTTGTCAAAGACCCGATTTACCGTGAAAATACTAAGGACAATACACCGGCAGTTATCCATTATGACATCGTGCCGGGTGATAAAGTGGAAATCACCGTTGCGCCAAAGGGCTTTGGCAGTGAAAATATGAGCCGTGTTTTCATGTTAAAACCGGCAGACGGCATTGAAGGTGTGAAAGAAGCAATTTTAACGGCCGTTAAAGATGCAGGTCCGAATGCCTGTCCGCCAATGGTTGTGGGTGTCGGTATCGGCGGTACATTTGAAAAATGTGCATTTTTAGCGAAAAAGGCACTGACCAGAAATCTACATGAAAAGCCGGAAAAAGAGTATGTCAGAAACTTAGAGGAAGAAATGCTTGAAAAAATCAACCGTTTAGGCATCGGACCGGGTGGACTTGGGGGAACCAAAACGGCGTTGGCAGTCAACATCGAAACCTATCCGACACACATCGCGGGACTTCCGGTGGCAGTTAATATCTGCTGTCACGTCAACCGCCATGTGACACGGACGATATAAAGTATGAAAAATAATGCTGATGCGCGACAAAAGCAAATCTACTTATATGGCAGATGAGAAATCGCCTGCGCGAAATTCTCATCGCCATTTCGCGACAAAACAGCTCATAAGTTTAGAAAAGGAGAAATGCGAAAATCCATAAATCAAAGATTTTCGCATAACAGAATTGTGCCGCAGGCGTCACAATTCTGGATTTATCGCAGAACTGAATAAATTCAGTCCGCGGTTCCTCCGGCATTAAAATGCCTGCGGAAAAGAGGAAGAATATGGAAAAGCACATTACTGCCCCGTTGAAGGAATCTGATATTAAAGATTTAAAAGCAGGGGATTATGTATATATTACGGGAACGATTTATACAGCAAGAGATGCTGCGCATAAAAGAATGTATGAAACAATCGGCGAACATAAGGAACTGCCGATAAAGATGCAGGATACGGTGATTTATTATATGGGACCGTCACCGGCAAGACAGGGACGACCAATCGGTTCGGCAGGACCGACAACGGCAAGCAGAATGGATAAGTATGCGCCGACCCTGTTAGATCTCGGTTTAAAGGGAATGATTGGAAAGGGAAAGCGCTCCCAGGCAGTCAAGGATGCCATTGTACGGAACAAGGCCGTTTACTTTGCGGCAATCGGCGGTGCGGGGGCACTGCTTTCACAGCGCATAAAATCATCTGAGGTCATAGCTTATGATGACCTTGGAACAGAAGCCATCCGCAGACTGGAGGTTGAAGATTTCCCGGTTATTGTGGTCATTGACAGTGAAGGAACAGACCTTTACGAACAGGCTGCAAAAAAATATTGCAAATAAGTTCATAAATGATATTGACAAACAGATATTTCTTTGGTATTCTAATATTCGTGTTTAACACATTATATGATTTGTAACAGAATCTGGAGAAATACTCAAGAGGCTGAAGAGGCGCCCCTGCTAAGGGTGTAGGTCGGGCAACCGGCGCGAGGGTTCAAATCCCTCTTTCTCCGCTGACTAGAAATGCTACGGACTTTCGGGTTCGTAGCATTTTCAGTTTATACAAATAAATAGAAGTCAGAATGGAAATAAGTATGAAAGAAAAGATTAAAGCACTGCTGACGGATTCCATGTGGAGTATTGCAGGATTAATGTTAATGAACGTTGTTGTTCAGTTTTTAGTTTATCCGGTGTGGAACAACCACCTTGGCAGTGAAGAATACGGAAACATTTTATATCTGATATCAATTATGAACATTATCGCTATTTCTGTCGGCAGTGCATGTAATTATGCCCGGATGACAGAGAGCGCGACAAAGGATACATGGAATATCAATTACAATATTATTCTTATGGCATCCTCTGTAATCGTGATTCCGGTAATGCTCATCATTGTAAAGTTCTGCGGCGTTCCGATGACAGTGACTGAAGCGGTTACATTTTTAATTCTTACGATTCTTACAATGTGGCGCTTTTATGCGGATGTGGAGTACAGGCTGCATCTGAATTACAAAGGTTACTTTTTATATTACCTTTTTATCAGTATCGGATATTTAATCGGTATTGTGTTATTTAAAGTAACCGGTATGTGGGCATTGGCATTAATTCCGGGAGAAATCGCAGGACTCATAATGGTTTTTGCCAAAGGTTCTGTTTTCAAAAAGGATACGGAATTTTCAAAAGAATCATTTAAAGAAGTTTTTAAAGTTGTTATCGTTTTAATTATCACAGATATCATTTCCAATATCGTATTTAACGGTGACAGACTGGTTTTAAAAATATTTATTGACGGAACGGCGGTAACGGTATATTATATCGCATCGCTGTTGGGAAAGACGGTTTCATTGATTTCAACACCGCTTAACAGTGTTATTATTGGTTACCTTGCAAAATACAAGGGAAATTTGAATTTGAAATTTATGAATCTGGTGACTGTATTTTCGCTGGCAGCAGTTGTGATTGGAACGCTGCTTTGTACGATTGCCTCACATATTCTGATATACATTTTATATCCACAGAATTATCATGAAGTGAAGCAGTTTTTTATTATTGCAAATATGGCACAGGTCTTTTATTTTGTCACAAATGTAATTACAGTCATTCTGCTTCGTTTTTCAAAAGCGAGGTATCAGCTGTATATTAATGTAGTATATGCAGCAGCATTCTGCGCAATCTGTATTCCGGTAACGCTTTACCTTGCAGATATGTGGGCATTCTGTATTGCATTACTGGTTGTATGTATTTTAAGAATGGCAGTGTCTTTGTTCTTAGGATATAAAGATGCGCTGGCACAAAGTCAGAAATAAGGGGTACGAAAAGATGAAAAGAGAAGAATTGCATAAGCTGTTATTTGAAACATTATGTATTATTGATGACATTTGTAAAAAAGAAAATGTCCGGTGGTTTCTGGATTCCGGCACGGAGCTTGGTTCATTAAGAGAACAGGATATTATTCCGTGGGATGATGACATGGATATTAAGGTATTCCGTGAAGATTATCCGGCATTTTGTGAGGCCATGAGAAAGCACCTGCCGGAATACCTGCACTTTATTGAACCGCAGGATTACAGCCCTGCATTTTACGATTTTATTCCAAGAATCTATGATGAGCGGTATCCGTTAAGGGAAGAAACGGCAGAGGACCGCTACTATAAGAATTATCAGAACCGAATCGGAATCGATGTTTTTATTTTTGATGTTGCGCCGGACAGTGAATTTAAAAGAAAAATGATGAAATTCCGGTATAAGGTCATTTACGGACTGGGCATGTCAAAACGTTACCAGTTAAAAGATGAGAAATATACCGGACTACAAAAATTACAGGTTGGCGTACTCCGCTTTTTAGGAAAATTTACAACAACACCGAAAGTCTGTAAAATGTGGGAGAAGGCGTCTTCTAAATATCAGGGACAGAAAACGGGCTGGTCTTATGCCTGCAACAATGCAATTGATGAAACGTGTTTTTATCGTTCGGATTTGTATGAGGACACAGATTACGGTATCATTAAAGGAAGAAAGTTCCCGGTACCGGCAGGCTATGATGAAGAACTGACCGTACACTACGGGGATTGGAGAAAACCGCCGGAAGATAAAGATGCCTTTGTACATCACGCAGATTTAGAAGAATAAAGACTTCTTATAGATAATAGATAAAAAGAATAAAAGAAAAAACTGCCGGGGCTGCTCCGGCAGTTTTTTGCTTTTTGTAAAAACAAAAAATATCGCGGGGTAATAGATAATGCTTTGCAGGAAGTACGGTTATAAAAAAGATGCTGCCATAAATGCAATACGCATCTGAAAAGTGTTGATAAAAACAGAGAGAAAATGCAGAAAATACAATAAAATTCTGCAAAATGTGATATTTTATTGTAAATATAAAATGCCGCAAACCCGCATAAACACTGGGATTCTTGATGGAAAAGCAAAAACTT
>ERZ791765.148-NODE-148-length-100511-cov-10.748805_pt1 | contig 100511 bp, 83 predicted proteins | sample MGYA00509949_ERZ791765 | MGnify/ENA primary metagenome ERZ791765 (study PRJEB30046, sample SAMN00791980) | human gut metagenome | study: EMG produced TPA metagenomics assembly of the A metagenome-wide association study of gut microbiota in type 2...
AGCCACTGTGATCTTATGCATCAGCTATTATGTACGGATGCATAAATATCATTAAGAAAAAACAGGCACATAGTCCCGGATATCCGGTATATGTGCCTGTGAAGCGTGTAAAATTATGTAAGATTCTTAATCCATTTATATTTCTTATAATGTTTATAGACCACCGGCAGTTTAATGATCTCGTCCAGATTGAGTACAAAGTAGACAACCATAACCGGCAGTTTCAGGATAAATGCGCAGATGCATCCCAGAGGAACAATGATACACCACAGAGTTACAGAATCACACAGCATTCCAAATTTGGAGTCTCCGCCTGCTGCGAAGATTCCGCCTATTGTCATACAGTTTACTGATTTTCCTGCGATGTAATAGGAAGAGATCAGCAGCATTTTTTGCAGATATCCGCGGGCTGTCGGGGTGAGATCTACCATTTTTGTGATAAATGGGGATAAGGCGATCAGGACAAGGCCTGATACAATTCCTGCAATAATCGCAGTTTTGGTAAGTGTCTCACCTACCTCTTTTGCTTCCTGCAGACGGTCTGCACCAAGACGGTTTCCCACTATGATACTGCCTGCATTTCCAAGTCCGAGGCAGAAGCATACAACAAGATTTTTTGAAATATTTGCTATTCCATTGGCGGCAACTGCATCCGTTCCCAGATGTCCCATAATCACAGAATACATGGAAAAGCCTATTCCCCATGCAAGATTATTGATCAGTAACGGAACAGCTTTCTGCCAGAAACGGCCAAATAACTTTTTCTCACAGCTTCTGAGACTGAATTTTACAGCTCTGATCCTGCACAATACATAACCAACACTCCACAGGAACTGCACAACTGTTGCAAGTACGGTTGCCAGTGCAGCACCTTTAATCCCCATCTTCGGAAAGCCGGACAGTCCGAAAATGAAAACAGCATTCAATGCAATATTGAGAATTACCATAACCCCATTGATCAGAGTACTCATATTTACTGCACCACAGTTCTTCATGATTGCCAGGAAAGTCTGTGCAATTCCCGAAAACACATAGGAAATGCCAATCACCCTTAAATACTCACTTCCCAGAACAATCAGAGTTTCCTCATTTGTCAGGATTCTCATGAGCTGTTCCGGAAAGAAAAGGGTTCCTGCCAGAAATACTACTGCAATACATCCACAAATCTTTGTCACAAGGCTGAACACCTGGGAAATACCTGTGTAATCCCCTTTTCCATAATATTGTGCCACAAACATATTCTCGCCTGCCATAAATGCAAACATAAACAGATTAAATACAAAAGTAACCTGTGTGGCCAGTGATACAGCTGACATGGCATCCTGGCTTAACTTTCCCAGCATGATCGCATCACATGCTCCGACCAGGGCTGTCATGAACTGCTGAAGTGCAATCGGAAGTGCCAGACTGACTATTTCTTTTCGTAAACTTCGTTTACGCTCATCCATTATCTTTTTTTGCTCCTGTATAAAATATTAATGATACTCATCAGTCAATTTTCAGAATCATATTCAGGATTCTTCTTGCGCTGCGACAGATTTCTTCTTCAGTAATAAAACCTTTTTCGTAAGCTTCTTTTATGCGTTCCGGATATCCTGCTGCCATCTTGATATCGTTTCCTGCCTTTGTTTCACGGTAATGCTCTCCGAATGTCCACCAGTCTGTTGTTACCAGTCCGTCGAATCCCCATTCATCCCGGAGAATACCTGTCAGGAGTTCTTTGTTCTCTGAAGCATGGATGCCGTTGATCAGGTTATAGGAGGACATAATTGTATATGGATGAGCCTCTTTTACAATGATTTCAAACTGTTTCAGATAAATCTCACGGAGTGCTCTCTCTGATACTCTGGAATCAGAATCCTTACGGTTTGTCTCCTTATTATTGGCTGCAAAATGCTTCACACTTGCTCCGATATGCTGAGACTGGATGCCTCTTACCATAGCTGCACCTGTCTTTCCTGCAAGGTACGGATCTTCAGAATAATACTCAAAGTTACGGCCACAGAGCGGGCTTCTGTGAATGTTGCAAGCAGGAGTAAGCCAGATACTGATATTATTTTCTTTTACTTCTTCCGCTCCTGCTTTACCAACTTTCTCTACCAGTTCTTCATCCCAGGTGCTGGCAAGAAGTGTGGCACATGGCCAGGCAGTTGTGTTCACTCCGCATTTCGGAAAAATACGGAGTCCGGCTGGTCCATCTGCAGTCATCACATTCGGGACTCCGTATTCCGGAAGATTTCCCATTCCAAATGTATTGGCACATCCTGTGTTTGGCTGTCCGCCAAGGAGATTGATACAGTCATCCAATGTCAGGATATCCATAAACTCATCCAATATCATTTTACCATCTGCTACATCAGAGAAGTGAACTCCCTTGGAATCAAGAAAATCAAGAAAGTCTATTCCTTTTTGTCCTCTTGTATCAGGGCATGGAAGACCGATGGCATATTTATCCTGTCTCGGAAGTCCTTCTTCTTCCACATATTCACGCTGTGGAAGTTCCTCATAAGAACCGTCCGCAAGCATACGTTTCTGAAGATGATATGGTTCTGCCTTCCGGCTTAACTGCTCAGTTACTGTGTCTTCTTTTACTACATATGTAAAGTCGATCTTCGCTGCATCTCTTACATTTGTACCAATATAGATTGCATATTCTCCTGCTTCCAGAACATAGGCTGATTTGCATACTTTTCCCAGATCATCGTAGGATGCCATCTGATTCACAGGAATTTTCAGGGTAAGGATCTGGCGTTCACCCGGCTGAAGAATGCTGGTCTTTTTGAATGCTCCCAGCACTTTCGCAGGCTTTCCGAGTTTACCCTGTGGTGCTCCGTAATAGAGCTGAACAACTTCTTTTCCTGCTGTTTTTCCTGTATTGGTTACTTCAGTAAGAACTGTGATCACACCGTTTTCTTCGGAAGCACCAGTCACCTTCCAGTCAAAATCTGTGTAGGAAAGTCCAAATCCAAACGGATAATTTACTCTCTCCGCTGCACCTGGAATTGTTTCAAAGTAACGGTATCCTACATAAATATCTTCTGTGTAATCTACATAGAATGCAGACTCATGGAAGTTTGCTGTGGATGGATAGTCTTCCAGATCTTTTGCATAAGTATCGGATAATTTACCAGATGGATTAACATCACCACAAAGTATATCTGCTGTTGCAAGACTACCTTCCATACCGCCCTGCCATGCCATCAGTACTGACTGGATCTCATCGCAGTCTCTGAACCATTTCGTGTCCACGATACCGCCAACATTCATCACTACGATTACATGTGTGAATGCTTTCTTTACTTTCTCTACCATGATATTCTCTGCATTTGTCAGGCAGAAATCACCGTTTTCAAAAATCTTCGCTGACAGCTCGGAGTTTCTTTTTTCCTCTCCGTCAAGAACGTATCCATCCTGTGCTGCTTCACATTTTCTGTCCCATCCTTCGCCTGAAAAACGGCAAATGGTAATTACTGCAGTATCTGTATATTCTCGCGCTTCATTCAGAAGTTCATCCGGGAGCTCCGGCTCAACTGTCATACCTGGTACTGCACCATCTGCGTATTGTTTCTGAATATCTTTTTCATAATATTTCGCAAGTTTATCGAAAACTTCTACTTTTCCCTCATCCTCTTTAATCTTCATGCCCTCATAAAGATTACGGATATATTCTACAGTTACATCGCCGCTTCCTCCGCCGCCTTTTACGTAGTCTACAGTACCCTTACCAAAGAGTGCGACTTTCGTCCCTCTCCGGATCGGAAGTGTATTTTTCTCGTTTTTCAGAAGAACCATTCCCTCTCCTGCTGCCATTCTGGAAAGTGCAATGTGTTCTTTACTTCCTGTAACTCTCCGTCCATCCTCTCCCAACGGAAGCACAGGCTGGAAAAAGCTTCTCTGCCATTTTGCCATTATTTTAATCCTCCCTTAATTCTCCTTAGTCAAGCAGATAAAATCATCCGCTTCGCTACTTGCCTGATTTGGTTAAAGTTCTTCCTTCAAAAATGCAAAAGGTTCTTCATCCTGAAGGAAATGCATAAGCTGATATGCACACATAATTGCTACATTTTCCTCTTTCAGAATCCTCTTTACTTCTTCTCTGTCAGCAAGCACAACTTCGATTTCTTCGGAATCCTCCTGTGCCGCTTTACTGATCTCGCCTTCCGCGTAACCGTAAACAGTTGCGCAAGATTCATCTGTCATGCCAACCGTTGTGAAATAAGGTTTCTCAAATGCAGAATCTACTTTCATAGGTGTGAATTTCAGTCCTGTTTCCTCATACATTTCTCTTACTGCACCTTCATGGAATTCTTCGTTCGGTTCTACCAGACCTGCCGGGAATTCATAGATGTATCCGCCGATTGCATATCTGTACTGACGTACCAATACAACCCTGTCTTTTTTCTCTCCGTAAAGACTGTAAATGATCACGCCATCCGGAGTATTTTTACCTGTTTTTATCTTTAATTCGTTAATACTCTTTGCACGTGATGCCACGAAATATGACACTGGAGTATTATGAATGCTTGTTGCATTTAAATGATATAAGTTTAAAAATTTACAGTCTGTCAATTTCTCAATATTGTGTATCTGCCCCATAATGGATACTTCCTTTCGCTTTCTATCCCTCTGTTGATTATCACAGCCAGTTTTCTTCTATCTCTGTTTTCAATTCACAAAACATCTGATAAAACTCTTCTTTTGCATCAGCTATAATTCCTAACGCAATTTTCTGGTTATAAGAATGTGTAACATTATTTCTTGCCTGCAATGCACGAAGCCACTGCTCCTCATCTCTTATCATCCCGGCTTTATAGGCAGTCTTCAGAATGATTTTCGGTGAACCTGTTGCTCCCTCTGCATATCCATGAATCTCCAGTATTTCTTTCATCATTTTCCAGGACTGCTCAAAACAAATTTCATATAATCCTACAAGTCCGGTAATAACTACATTATCATATGGTTCTTCATAATTATAAATATCTTTCATATTAGATAATGCATTGCAGAAATTTTCATACTTTCTCATACAAAACCCTCCCCTCTTTCTCTATAGATTCTCTTAACTCTTCCTGCATGTCACGATCAAGATTTACAATATCATACTCCAGGAGAGTACTTGTCTCTTCATCCACATCTAACGCAAACCTTGCAAAATCTCCTCCTGTGACTGCAATATCTATATCACTTGTTCTTCTGAAATCCCCTCTTGCTCTTGAACCAAAAAGAATCACTTTTTCAATATCATATTTTTGCGCAAGGTTTCGGATTTCTTCTATAACTTCCGGTCTGATTCCTGTATCATTCATTTTATAAACCTCACATTCAGGTGTTTATATTGTCTGCTTTATCTTACCATATTATCTTATCTTTTTTAAGTCTGTCTGACAATTTCCGTAATTATTTTTTGCGCATCAAAAAAAGAACAGCCGCAGACTTTTCATCATACGGCCGTTCTTCTTTTTTATTTATTGAGAATGTCAGTTTCCTCTGTATCTGTCAAATATAAGATCAATCTCCCTTAAGAACTACACGGATTCTCTTATAGATCAGGAATACGATCAGGGATGTCAGAGCATATTTGAATATGTTGAATGGGAAAATAATCATTGCTGCAAATGTAAGAAGATTATTTACAGAGCTGTGTACTGCACTTCCCATTTCGATAAATGCTTCTACCGGCATTCCAAAAGCCTTTCCGTATGCCGGAAGTAACACGAATGCATTGATAAAGCATGCAACTACTGCTGTAAGTACGGTTCCAGTTGCCATTCCGATCACTGCATGTTTTCTGCTCTTAACAGATTTGTAACGGTAGATCAGACCTGCCGGAACTGCAAATGTACATCCAAAGATGAAGTTTGCCACATCGCCTACACCTGCTGTCATAGATCCCTTTGTTACCAGATGCACAAGAATCTTTACCAGCTCGATCAGTACACCTGCGATCGGTCCCATTGCGAATGAGCCAACCAGTACCGGGATTTCTGAAAAGTCCAGCTGATAAAAACTCGGTGCCAGGAAAGGAAGCGGAAACTCCAGATTCATTAAAATTCCTGCGATAGCGCCAAGCATGGCTATCTGTGTGATGGTTCTCGTCTTACTCCTTGCCATCACATTTCCATTTCTTAATACCTGTTCACTCATACTGTTTCTCTCCTTTGAAATTATTCTTTATGGATCTGTCTCATATCCTGTTAAAAGAAAATTCCACAAGCTTTTTATATAATGAAGATTTGCTTCAACATATAAAAACCCCGGATTATATATCCGGGGTAATGAGCACGTATGGTAAATATCGCGTGTTCTTCTCTCATCCAGACTATACTGTCGGTCCTGGAATTCCACCAGATCAGCCGCCTGAGCGGGTCGCGGACTATAACCGCCGGTAGGGAATCTCAGCTGATGCTGATCACCACAACCCCGAAGAATTTTCTTTTATCTGCGTCTGATTATACTACATACAGATATCTATTGTCAATACAACTATTCCATTACGCTTCTCTATTGACTTTGCTTTTCCAGGCTATTATAATAAATCCAGAAAACGAAAGGAGGTTTTCAATATGAAAACATGGACAAAGAAGTTCCAGAAAATGTTAACACTGATACTTGCCATCTGCCTCGTTACCGGCTGCATGGAATTCTCAAATGTGCAGGCAGCTACCGGAAAGTCAGGTACAACCTACTATAATACCTGCATAAATGGAAAAAAAGGCGGAACAATAACAACCAATGGCACAAAATACTATATGTCAGGCACAAGAAAGGCTATATGTAAAGGGAACACTCTGACAATGTATGCGTCATTTAATACTTCCAAAAACAGAGTATTAAACAGCCAAAACAAAAAAGCATATATAAAATACGGAAAACATACATTTAAACTTACTTCCAAGACCAAATACTATTTTTCCGGAGGTGAAGCTCCCAACCAATATTGCTCAAAATCCGCTTTCATGTCTACCATGAGAAGCATGAATGGATTAGGTCTGTGCATTAAGGTAACCAATGGAAAAGTTGTTGAGATGTCTTTCAATTCATGATACCACAAAAGCCGCAGAGCTGGAAACTTCCTCTTTACGGCTTTTGTTTAATTTGTCATTATTTTTTCCAAAACCATTCTTTTTTCTCTGTTCTCGCAACCCCTCCCTGAGAAGATTTTCATCTCATCAGGCACTTTTCATAAGTCAGGCGAATATTTGTAATATTAAAGCATGAGACTCACTTGATTGATAAAATTTTACTCTGCCTGATCAATATTATCAGGCCCTACAGCCCGCTAATACAACCATTCCAGGATTAGAAAAACAGGAAATCACTGCCAGACAAATGAAAAATATATAATATCCCGGTATTTTGTAGTTCATAAGTATTGCTGCCATAGTTTTCACCTCGCTTATGTACAATCTTCAGTAATTCATTTAGAGGATTGTTATAATTCACTCATCCTTTATTACACTCATTATACCCTTCTCTCATCAGCTTTTCATTCACTGGCAGTATATGTTTTATGCCACAGCCACAATAGTTTTCCCACTTATAGCCGAACATTAGCTTTGGTCTTTACAGTCAGATATCAAATATAAAATTTACAATCTTCTTTGATAATTGACGAACTACTGAGAATATGCTTTAATGGATTTAGCATAAATACTTCAGGAGAACAAACATAGTTCTCAACTATGCTTCTACACCAACGATACATGTATCATATCTCACAAAAAGAAATGGGGGAATACACAAATGGGACTTATAGCTATCAGTAGTCTGATGCTCTTGGGCGGTATGTATCTGATGATTGCATTCGCATGGTGGCTTCTGCAGATCATTGCCAACTGGAGAATCTTTACCAAAGCAGGAGAGGCCGGATGGAAAAGTATTATTCCAATATATGGCGATTATATTTCTTATAAAATCGCATGGCAGCCAGCATATTTCTGGCTGACTCTTATCCTGGGAATCATATCTTCTTACCTGCAGGGAACTCTGGAAATAAGCGAAAGCTTAACGGTCTACATGCTCGTCATACTGATCAAAATCATACTTGTCGTCATCAGTATTATGTACAGCATTAAGCTTGCAAGAGCCTTCGGCAGAGGCACAGGATTCGCCATTGGCCTTATCTTCTTACCGCCAATCTTCATGCTGATTCTTGGCTTCGGCGATGACAGATATTATGGGGCAAATAAATAGACAACCGCTTAAAGAAGTAAAATAAGCACTATAAAATAGTCTGAAATAAAATACCCTTTCGTCATGTCATACGACGAAAGGGTATTTTATTTCAGACTATTTTATTTTTTGTAAAGCACAAACGCCTCATATGGATTCAGGATGATTTTCCTGTCAAATACTTTTCTTCCCATGTTCGTAATCAGGCACTGAGCTCCTTCTGCGAATGTTTCCGGAAGTTCCATTTCCGCTTCCTGTGCACTGAAATTGCATACTGTGAGCAGCTTCTCTGATCCAAGCTTTCTTATGTAAGCGAATATCTGATCATGGTCGCGGTACAGAGCCTCAAATTCTCCGTATACGATGATATCCATTTCTTTACGCAGACGGATCAGTTTCTGATAATAATGGAAAACAGAGTCCGGATCTTTTAACTGATCTGCCGCATTGATCTGCCGGTAATTTGGATTTACCTTGATCCATGGTTCCCCTGTAGTGAAACCTGCACTTGCGGAAGTGTCCCACTGCATAGGTGTTCTGGCATTATCGCGGCTTCTGAGCATCAAACATTTCATCATATACTCCGGTGTCAGTCTGCCTGTCTCTGTCAGCTCAGTGAAATAATGAAGGCTCTCGATATCACGGTAGTCCTCCAGCTTATCAAAATAAACATTAGTCATTCCAAGCTCTTCACCCTGATAAACATAAGGGGTTCCCTGCATCATATGAAGGCAGGTCGCCAGCATCTTGGCTGAAATATCGCGGTAAGCAGGATTGTCATTTCCGAATCTGGATACACTTCTTGGCTGATCATGGTTTCCAAGGAAAAGGCTGTTCCATGCTTTTCCTGCCAGTTCTTCCTGCCATTTGATCATGATCTTCTTGAACTCTTTGAAATCATACCGTTCTGTGGTCCATTTGCCATAATCACCACCACCGATTTCTACATGCTCAAACTGGAATACCATATTCAGTTCTTCTCTGTCATCACCTGCGTATTTCTGTGCTTCCTCAATGGTAACTCCTGAGGTTTCCCCCACAGTCATCACATCATATTTGGAAAGTACTTCCTGGTTCATTTCATGCAAGAATTCGTGGATTCTTGGACCATGAACACTATACGGACCGAAATCACCATATAATCCGTTATTCATCTCTCCGTCAGGAAATTCCTGATCTTTGGAAATCATGCTGATAACGTCCATACGGAAACCATCGATTCCCTTTTCACACCAGAAGTTCATCATATCATAAACTTCCTGACGAACCTTCTCGTTCTCCCAGTTCAGATCCGGCTGCTTCTTGGAGAACAGATGAAGATAGTACATATCTGTCTGTGCGTCATATTCCCAGGCTGAACCTCCGAATACTCCGCCCCAGTTATTTGGTTCCTTACCATTCACCGGATTTCTCCAGATATAATAGTCGCGGTAAGGATTGTCTTTGGATTTACGGCTCTCGATAAACCAGGAATGTTCATCAGAAGTATGGTTTACAACCAGATCCATAAGAATCTTAATTCCTCTTTTGTGTGCTTCTGCAAGGAGAGTTTCATAATCCTCCATGGTTCCGTAATCTTTGTAGATCTTTCTGTAATCAGAAATATCATAGCCGTTATCATCCTGAGGAGACTCCAGCATAGGAGAAATCCAGAGAACATTCACACCTAACTCCTTCAAATAGTCAAGCTTCTCAATAATTCCTCTGATATCCCCGATTCCGTCTCCATTACTGTCTTTAAAGCTTTTGGGGTATATCTGGTAAACAACACTTTCTTTCCACCAGGTTTTCTTCATAAATGTAAGCCTCCTGTTTGTATTTCTCAAGTTTATTGATGTGTTATTTTACTGCACCGGCAACAACACCGTTCATGATCCACTTCTGGCAGAAGATATATACGATCAGTACAGGTGCCAGTACAAGCAGATAAGAGGCAAATGCCAGATTATAGTCTACAGAGAACTGGCTCTTGAATACATACTGTGCAAGCTGTAAGGTCTGCTGGCTCTCATCACTTAAGAGTACCAGTGGCATACTGAAGTCGTTCCATGTCCACATAAAGGAAAGGATTGCTACTGTTGCTGTAGTTGGTTTTAATACCGGAAAAATGACCCGGCTGAAAATCTGGATGGGATTGGCACCATCGATCATTGCTGCTTCATCCAGTGCTTCCGGTATCGCCTTGATCGCACCTGTATAAAGGAAGGTATTCATGGGCAGACCAAAGATAACATACAGAAAAGTAATACCGTAAATATTATCCAGATGGAACGCATTTGCCTGTACAACCAATGGAAGCATGATTACCTGGAACGGGATAAACATAGCACTGATAAAGTAGTAATACATAACGGAAAAGAATTTGCTCTTTTTCCTGTTTCTGGTTATTGCATACGCTGCAAAAGAGTTTGTGATCAATGTAAAGAACAGATTGATCACTGTAATAAATGTAGTGTTAAAAAATTTCCGCGGAAAATCGGTCATCACCCAAGCATCTGCGAAGTTCTGCAGACGCAGCTTTCTGGGCAGTGCCAGTACGTTATTCATGTCAGACGGATCCTTAATTGCGATCATCAGTGCCATATACAGAGGCAGAAGAATGATCAGCACAATTCCTATGATAAGAAGAATCGTTACAGGCCAGTTGTAACGTTCTTTTACCTTCGCTACACCCTGTTTCATCCTAACTTCTCCTCTCTCTTCTCAAGTATACGCAGCTGGAATACAGAAATCAGCACAACTACGATGAAAAGCACAACTGCATTGGCTGACTGGTAGGCGAACTGTCCTCCGCCAAATCCTTTCTTATAAATCAGGACTGCAATGGAAGTAGTTGCTGTTCCAGGTCCACCATCTGTCATGGCCATGATCTGATCGTAAACCATCAGGTAACCTTTGGCAGAGAGCACCATATTAATGGTAAAGGACGGTGCCAGAAGAGGGAAAGTAATCTTGCTGAATCGCTTGAATCCTGTAGCTCCGTCCAGATCAGCAGCTTCATATACATCTGTATCAATAGACTGGAGTCCTGCAATATAGATCAGTGTATTGAATGCACATCCGATCCACAGAGATACTGCAATGATTCCCCACATCGCACTGTTGGTACCCAGGATATTCACACTGAGAGCCTCGATTCCCAGAGTTTTTCCAAGCTCCGGGATCAGGTTTGCAAAAATATAGTTGAAGATGAATCCCACGATCAGGCTTCCCAGCATATACGGCAGGAAATAAAATGCTTTAATCGTATTTTTGAATTTAATCTTTGCATTTAATGCGCATGCGAGCACAAGACTGATCACATTAACCAGGATCGTAGTGATCACAGCAAATTTAAAGGTGAAAATGTAGGCATTTCCTGTATCTGCATCTACAAACATATGCAGGTAATTACGCAGCCCTACGAAATTCCAGTCTCCGTATCCTCTCCAGTCAGTAAAGCTGTAGAACACACCTTTCAGGAAAGGAATTGTATGGAAGATGAAAAATAATACTGCAAGAATGCCAACATAAATATAGTAAACTTTATTGACAGCAGGTCTTTTACGATTCGCTGCTTTCTTCATAGGCTCATCCCCTCACTTAATCTACATTCGCAACATCATATTTTTCGTCACACTGTTTCAGGAACTGTTCGATGTTTTCCTTATCATCCATTCCATTTGCACGATTTAAACTAAGTTCAGTAAGCAATGCAGACATATCAAATCCTGATGGGTAATAGTGGTCTTCAAAGTTGGCAACTTTACCATTGCTGATATCTTCCTGTACACCTGATACTGCTTCATCACTCTGCTCTACATCCTTTAATGCGGAGAATGAGAACTGCTCATCAATATAAGTCTGTACATTTTCTTTTTCCATCATAAAGGAAACGAAATCTTTGGCTGCGTCTACATTAGAACTGCTCTTGCTTACGCCCAGAAGCACATCCACACCTGATGTAACCTTGTTCTGAGATTCATCATTGGAAGACGGCAGTGCAAACATGTTTATTTTTACATCCGGATTAGCATTACGGTACTGGCTGATCGCCCAGTTTCCGTTGATGATCATTACAGCGTCACCGTTGGCAAATTTCTTGTTTCCGTCATCATAGCTAAGTCCCATGAAATCATCCTGTGCATAATCAAGAAGTGTCAGATATTTCTCTGTAATCTCCTCATGAGTTCCCACAAATGTTGTCTTGCCTGCTTTGCGGTCATCTGCGAAGCTCTCCGGTGCAAGGTCTGCTGCTATGGAATTCCATGGTGCATTTGCTGTCCATGCATCTTTATAAGTCATCAGTAATGGCTGCTCGCCTGCATCCTTGATTTTCTGAAGAGTATCTATAAACTCATCCCAGGTCTTCGGAACTTCCAGTCCAAGCTCTTCGAATTTCTCTGTATTGTAGATGACACCGGAAGCATTTGTGGCAAATGGAACACCATATATTGTCTCTTCTTTGTCCTTATTTACATCGTAAACCATGTCAATATAGGCTTCCTGTACATCCTTGATATAATCCTGATCACCCAGGTCAAGCAGCATACCTGCACCCTCAACCTCAGTGTAGTTGTTATCGCCGCCCATTGCTACGATGTCAGGCATATCATTCTTTGCCATTCTGGTCTTTAATACTGTTCCTGCATCCGGCGGAGCAGTAACCTTTACTGTCACATCGTCATGGCTTTCATTATATTTGTCTACCAGTTTCTGAATCGTATCCTTGTTCTCAGGTTTTGTGGAAAAAAGTTCCAGTTCTGTTTTACCTGAACTTTTCGCTGAAGATCCTGCGTCAGATGAACCGCCGCATCCTGTTAATGTGCCGGCAAGCAAAGTACCAATTACCAATGTGCTTATTATTTTTTTATACATTTTTTCTCCTCCATAATTTAATTTTCATTAACTACGAAGGCTGCGCAACCTCTGTTTTCCCTTGGTGACTTTATCATAACGCAGTCTGTCTGTAAAAATCAACAGGTTTCTCGGGAAACTTAAATTTCACACAAAATTCATCATCTGTTTTTATGCATATTGTATAATATTTGGTACACTTTTACACTATAAACCCAACCAGATAAGTTCTGTAAATTGCAAAAGAGAGCCTGCTATTCTTTCACAGACTCTCTTTTTATCAGCCGCACCGGGCTCTTGATATTCATTTCTTTTAAAGTTTCTCCCTCTATCATCCGGTGCAGACGGCGCAGGGAGATCACGCCCTTCTGGTGGATATCCTGATGAACTGTAGTCAGCCTGGGACGAACAAACTCCGCATAAATACTGTCATCATAACCTACTATGGAAATCTGATCCGGAACCTTAATCCCATGATCAAAGAAATAGTTCATAGCCTCAATCGCTCCGTAATCCGAAGAAAACGCCAATGCCTTTACTTCAAGGAAACGGGGAAGCAGTTCTTCATACCTGCTGAGGCGCTGTCTCTTCTCCCCCGGAACTACGATCAGACGAGATTTGCTGCAGAAACCGCCCTGCTTTTCCATAGCCTGTTTAAATCCGTTCCATCTGCGGGAATCACTGTCCTTATCTGTCTCTGCGATAAACAATGCCCTGTGATATCCACAGGAATACAGGTATTCTCCAACCTGATATCCACCGGAATAATCGTCAACTCCTACATTCTGGAAGGTGTATTCCCCTTCCGGATATGCATCGATCAATATCATCTTTTTGTTCAGTTTTCTGGACAGCTGTCTGTATCGTTCCTCATCATATCCCAGAATGATCAGACCCTCAACATTCCACCTGGAAGCCATGTCTACTACATCTTCAATTTTTTCCCCACCGATAAGCATGACGAAATAACCTTTCCGTTCTGCTTCTGTCTGTATGGTTCCGATCAGCTCTCCCACAAAGGAATCCTGCAGAGACTGCATTCCATGGGCAGTGGCAAATCCAAGCACTACTCCGATGATTCTGGAGCCATGACCTGACAACATCACAGATCCCATATGTGGAACATAATTCTGTTCTTTCAGAATGCGGGTAATCTTATCTATGGTTTCCTGAGACACTCTCTTGGTATTTCCATTGATCACATTGGAAACCGTAGTCCGGCTCACCCCCGCCATATCTGCAATATCCTGAAGTCTGATCATTTAAACGCCTCCTGTTTTACGATATTTTATAGATTCATACAATAATGTTAAAGATATCCTTATCTATAAAATGTTTATACCATATATATGTTTTTAAGTAAACTTCCGTTCTTATATTATTATAAAACGCAGGCATAGCGGGCTACGCTGAGGCTTTTATACCTGTGCAATCGGATTCACAGTCTTCCTTGTCTTTCGCACTCTGCTGAACTGTCTTAAATGCATTATTCACGAGGATTGCTATAGATTGAAATAAAATTGCGCGTCTGACTCTCATCATTGGAAAATAACGAGAATGCGACGCGCAGTTATTCAAAGGATGAACCGAATGATACTTTTATTCTTCATCCGCATGATAAATCCCCACATAGCCCTGCGGTTCTACTCTGACAATCTGCTCGACTTCCTCTGTTTTCTCCGGGAAGTCCGCTTCTGTATGAAATCTCACACAGGTTCCGCAGGAGGAGCTTAAATCTCTTGGGACCGGCATGACTTCTGCACTCAGATTCATTGCCTGGCAGTTTCTTCGAAACTGGATAGCTCCATAATGGGAATAGAAGGTTGCTATATATGTGATCATTTTGTAAGTTTCAGCAGGATATCATCTCCCTGCTCTGTTGCCTGTACCTGATATCCCTGATGTGTTGCAAATCTGGATACATTCTCTTTTGCAACTACGTTATCAACCAGGATCTCATATTCTTTGTCTCCGGATTCCATTGCATTCTTTGCACGGATCACTGGTTCCGGACAGGATAAACCTCTTGCATCTACTTTCTTCATTCGTCTCTCTCCTTTTAGAGTGTGTCTAAAAAAATACTTTCCGCAAAGTGAGCGTATTGATTACGGAAATGATGTCTGCATTCCGACAATCAGGCTTCTTCTTTTCTCATGGAGTTCACTGTCGCAATTACAGCAACTACCACAATCCCAATAATAACTGCAATCTTTCCGTTTGCTGTAGGGCCTTCACCGGATGATGCAAGTCCAAAGTTATGGGCAAAAGCAGCGCCTGCCATCAGACCGAGAACAGTCACAGCTGAATCTGTGTTTCCCTCTCCTGCAAGGATTAGCTGACGAAGCGGGCATCCACCGAGGAGAATACATCCAAAGCCTGCCAGATACATTCCCAGTGCGTTCCACAGTCCGTCTGTATGTGCGATCGGCTGTCCCGCAAATCCCGGATTGAAATAGGATGTTCCTGTAACTGCACCGAGGATCAGATTCATTACCAATGCTGTCACAAGAATTGCAGCAAAACCGAACAGTAATTTATATTCTTTGAAAAGTACCGCATCACGGATACCGCCGACCATACACAGACGTGTTCTCTGAGCCAGGATACCAACAATAATTCCTGCTGCCAGTGCAATAATGATTGCAGCATGTTTTGCTCCGGGTCCACCTTCCGGTTCTGTGAAATGGATAAATGCAGGTGCAGCTGCCAGTAACAGCAGCATCACGATCTGGAATGCCGGATAAATACTGCCTTCCAGCTTCGGCATCTTATAAGAACGTTTCAGTGTGTAACCTTTCTTCAGGAAAACAGTTCCTGTAAGAATACCGGCTACAAATCCAACAAGTCCAAACAATGCATTTCCGTCTCCGCCTGCCAGACGCAGGATCATACGGAATGGACATCCGAGGAACATCAGACATCCGATCATAACAAATGCACCAAGTGTAAATCTGGTCACAGGTGCAGAGCCGCCTCTTGGACGGAACTCTTTCTTAGCAAGTGAAATGATACATGCTCCAAGCACCAGACCAATGATCTCCGGGCGGATATACTGAACTGCTGCCGCTGAATGAAGTCCCAGCGCACCTGTGGTATCTCTCAGGAAGCAGGCAATACAGAAGCCCATATTTGCCGGATTTCCAAAAAACACCAGAATTGCAGCGATCAGACCAATCACGCCTCCTGCCAGAACTATGGTTCCCTTTTCGTTTTTCATTTATTTCTTTCCTCCTTTTACACTGACTTTTTTTGTTGTCAGCGCAATTTCTTTGTATCTATTTTATCATTTTTATGCTGAAATCACTAATTCATTATAGTCGTATTTTATAGTTATTTATAGAAATCATTTATAAGTTGTGCTATACTACAGATAAGATATGATGTTAGGGTCAAAAAGTATTTTTTTCCTGACTTGATATCCACGAATTGCTATATATAAAAATCGGGGGATTTTTACTATGAATAAAATATATCTGGATCAGGCCAGTACGTCTTTTCCAAAGGCACCATCTGTTGCACAGGCAGTTTATGATTACCTGGCAGGCTCTGCTGTGAATGTGAACCGGGGAGGATACCGGGCAGCTTATTCTGTGGAGGAGCAGATTTTTGAGACAAGAGAACAGCTTCTGAAGCTCTTTCACTTTACTTCCGGAAAGGGTAAGAATGTTATTTTTACAGAAAATATCACTGCCAGTCTGAATGTTCTTCTGAAAGGACTTCTGAAACCCGGCGATCATGTACTTGTAACTGCCATGGAGCATAATGCAGTGATGCGTCCCCTTGTACAGCTGGAGAAACATGGAATTTCTTTTGACAGGATCCCATGCGCTTCTGACGGCAGTCTTCTGCTTGATAAAGCGACCGCACTCCTTCGTCCTGAGACTAAGCTTGTGGTCTGTCTTCATGCTTCTAATGTATGCGGAACTGTCATGCCAGCACAGGAAATCGGAGATTTCTGCAAAGAACATGGGCTTCTTTTTATTCTGGACACTGCACAGACGGCAGGAACCATTAACATTGATATGGAGAAATGTCACATAGACGCACTGGCATTTACAGGTCACAAGGGACTCAGAGGGCCACAGGGAACAGGTGGCTTTCTGATCCGCAATAAACTGGCAGCGCAGATCGAGCCTCTTATCAGCGGTGGAACAGGAAGCGCCTCTCATTCTGAAGAAGTACCGGCATTTCTTCCTGATCGTTTCGAGCCCGGAACTCCCAATATACCTGGGATTCTGGGACTTCATGCCGCACTCTGTGATCTGGAGAAACAGTCCATGGAAGAAATCCGCCAACATGAATTAATGCTGACACAATACTTTATAGATGGTATCCTGAATCTGGATCCTGAAGAAAAATTTCTGCGTATTATCGGTAAAAAAAATATTGAAAACCGTTGTGCAGTTGTATCCGTCCAGACCTTACATATGGACATGGCTCAGGCCGCCTTTGAGCTGGACAGTACTTATGGAATTATGACAAGAGTCGGCCTTCACTGTGCACCAAACGCACATAAAACTCTTGGAACATACCCGGAGGGTACTCTCCGTTTTTCTTTCGGACCTGAGAATACAAAGCAGGAACTGGATATTGCTTTAGATGCATTATCCGCATTACTATAACAATCCTAGTGTACCAACAAGTTGATTTCTTGAACAATCTTACGTCTAAATTTCTTATTTCCGCGTTGTCGTCAGTCGCCGTAGCCACCGCTACGCCTCTCTCCTCCGCCTTGAAATAAGAAAATTTATCCTGCAAGATTGTTTCAAGAATCAACTTGTCGGTACACTCGTACATCGTTTTCGTACATAAAAGGAGATTTTCACAATGGAATTTAAACAGTTAGAAGCATTCGTCGCTGTCGTGGATTACGGCAGCTTCTCAGAGGCGGCCCGCCGCCTCTATCTGACTCAGCCTACGATCAGTGCTCATATACGTTCTCTGGAAGATGAGCTGCATATGAAACTGATCATCCGCACTACAAAGAAAACAACGATTACAGCCAAAGGCTACCAGCTTTATGACAGTGCAGTCCGTATGCTGGAGATCAGAAATAATCTGCTTGAGAATTTTACAGGTGCCCACAAACATATGATAGATCTGGCTGCATCTACCATCCCTTCTTCTTATCTTTTGCCGGAATTGCTTGCTGCTTTCGGAAAAACGCACCCGGATGTTTATTTTCACTCCATACAGTCAGACAGTTCTGAATCCATCAGCCGGGTACTGGACGGAACTGTAGATCTGGCTCTGGTAGGCCAGAATACACGTGATGAGAGCTGCGTGTTTATTCCTTTCTGCCATGATGAGCTGGTCATTGCAACTCCTGTAACAGATCACTATCTTGCACTCAAGAACAGAGAAACACCCGCTGTTTTTCATGATTTCCTGAAAGATCCTATTATTTTCAGGGAAAAAGGCTCCGGCACAAAAAAAGAAATGGACCTTTTTCTGGAGCGCACAGGCATCACAACAGGCAATCTGAATGTGATCGCCCGCATGAATGACCTGGAAAGCATCAAAAAGTCCATTGTTAATGGTCTGGGAATCTCTATTCTTTCATCACGCTCTGTCACTGACCTGCAGAGGACAAAGCAGATTCTTGTCTTTCCGCTGGAGGAATCTGCTCATAAACGCAGTTTCTATATTGTCTACAGCAAAAACAGGATTCTGAAACCCCATGTAAAGCAATTTGTGCAGTTTGCGCGAGACTATTATATGTAACTGCTATCTGCCGGCATCCAACAGTTTCACAAACTCTTTCTCCGGCATCGGTTTGTAAAAATAATACCCCTGGATATAATCACAACCGTTATCTCTTAAGAACTCGACCTGCTCTTTAGTTTCAGCACCTTCCGCTATAATCTTTATATCCATAGCATGTGCCATTTCAATGATGAAGCGGATAATACTGCGTGTTTTGGTATTGGTTTCTATCTGCCGCACAAAACTCATATCAATTTTCATAATATCAAAGTTGTAATTCTGGAGCATTCCAAAGGAAGAATATCCGCTTCCAAAATCATCCAGGAGCAGCAGAATCCCTGCTTCTCTTAATGCCTCCAGAGTTGCATTTCTGTCTGCCTCAATGGCAGCATAGGAAGTTTCTGTAATCTCCATTCTGCACAGACCGGACGGCATGGAAGCATCTGCACATTTCTTCTCCAGCCAGTTCATGATCGTCTCATCATAGAAATCCATCCATGACAGATTAGTTGATACCGGAACTGTGATCTTATCGGACTGATAACGTTTCTTCTGAAATTCATTAACCGAATCCAGCACATACAGATCCAGTTCGGAAATATGTCCGCTTTCCTCCAGTGCAGGAATAAATACACCCGGCGAAATAAATCCCTTTTTCGGGTGGAACCACCGGATCAGAGATTCTGCTGATGCAATCTTTCCGGTCATTGCATCCACAACAGGCTGAAAATATACTTTGAACTGTCCCTGCTCAATCCCTTCCTCCAGTTCACCTGCTAATGTTGCTTTATCTATATATGTATTCTTCATGGAAGAATCATAAATCTTATATGACTGAACAAACTCATCTGTAATATATCTCTGGGCAATCTTTGCCCTGTCAATCATTCCATTCACAGACATTTTTTTCTTTTCAAGCATAAAAATCCCACATTTGACAGACAAATGAAGTGTTTTTCCTCCCCGGGTAAGTTTCTTCTGACACATTCCGGTAAGCATATCCAGATTGAGATTCTTACGTTCTACCAGACAGATAAAATGATCTGCGTCCTCACGTGCCGATACCAGAGGCTTCAGCTCTGATTTCCGGACATCTTCGTACACTTTGCGCAGCATCATATCTCCGATTTCTGTTCCAAAAAGTTCATTGACTGCCTTGAAATTCTTAATATCGAAAAATACAACCGCATATCCGGTTCTGTCTTCACTTTCTTTCAGAATCCGTTCCACATGACGGATAAAGCCCTGTCTGTTATATCCGCCCGTCAGAATATCCTGTTCAAATTTTTCCGTAATATCCTCAACTGTAGCTACAATAATGTCAAAAAATTTATTGAGGTAAAAAAATGTATAGTTCTTTAAACATTTCTCCCCTTTTTTATTAAACTGATGAACAGAGAAAGAATATCTATCTTTCTCCTGCAGTTCTTTCCGAATGGTATCAAGACGCACACATTTTTCATATACGGATTTCTCATCATCCGGAACAAATTTCTTCATAACTTCAGTAACATAACCGGAATAACTGATCTCTTCTGCCAGAACCATCTCCATGGCACAGATACCCGGATGATCCAGTCTTACACAGTCTCTCTGCCCATCAATAATCTCTATTCTGTCAAAATTCTTTCTGTACAGCATATGCGGAATCTGCTCTGAAAAATAGTTCTCTGTAATATCAGAAAAATAGATCAGTGCTTCCAGCCTGTCATAAGAAACGTTCCGGACCATCTCAACTGTGGTTCTGATCATCCTCAGACTAATTCCTTTTGCGGCATACACAGGACATTCCCATTGGATCATATCTTTTCCCTGTGTCAGACACTCCCTCAGATTATCTACACAAAATACCTTTCTGTACTGAGTTCTCACTTCTCTCTGCGGAATAGACTGACTGATCCGCTCAATATAAGAATCCAGTGGTTCATTTACATCTTTCAGCTCCAGTGAAGCAATCCTGCTATTTGCCATAATACAGCTTCCATCCGAAATATTTACTGTAACTGAGGCAAACGCATCTTTTGCATGACGTATGATCTTATCCAGCTGTTTCAGATATTCATCATTGATATCCCGGATATACATCATGGCAATCTGGTCATCCGGTTTATATTCTGCACTTCTGATGACTTCCATACATACCCAGCGGTACTCCTGTTTTATCAGAGTTCTGTAGTTCAGGTAAATGCGTTCTCTGCCTTTCGCAAGTTCTCTTCTCAGATTATCTATACTGCAGAATTTCAAATATTCTTCCTGATCCTCTTCATAAATATACTTATAATCAGCCATCATTTTAAGGCTTTCAGAAAGACTTGGAAGCATGGAAACAGTACTGTCTTTTCCTCTTATAACTGTATAAGTATCTGTCGAGAGATTAATCTTGAGTATCCGGTGAAAAATAGATGATAACATTTTCATCGCATCCTGCAGGTCTCCCGTCATCTTATCATGCAGCGCAATCGTACTCTCAACACGATGAAAGACCGTCATTGCATCAAAGGGACGTGTGAAGTAATCACTTGCTCCCAGCCCATAAACCCGACGGATGCTATCTTCGGAAGTCTCTGATGAAATACAGATAACAGGCAGCATATCCAGCCATTGCTTTTCCTTCATAACAGCAAGTACCTGATAACCATCCATTACCGGCATGATCAGGTCAAGGAGCACCAGCTTAAAATCCTTATGGCATCTTTCAAGGATTTCAACTGCCTGCTTTCCATTTTCAGCTTCACAGATATCATATTTATCTTCCAGCATACAGGAAAGGATTTCTCTGTTTAATTGTGAATCATCAACGATTAATATCTTTGGCTTACTCATATAATGTATGCCCTTTCTTCTGTTATTATGGCTGTGTGAAAATTTAACCGGACAGATGCCAAAAACAGCTGCTCGGTTATGCATAATTCAAGTATATCATTCAAAGGATAAAAGTCAATAATTGGAAATATCGTTTTATCGCTGTTCACCGGTAAAAGGATTACTGAGAACACATTGATATATAATGCATAACCAGATCAAGGAGGAGCACAAGCTCCTCCTTGTCAGTCAGTTACAGATTTTTCTTCTTATAAATAAACCATGATGCAGCTACAGTAAACACCAGCAGATAAAGAAGCAGAATCCCAATACCGGTGTAATTCACCGCCTCACCTGATGAAATGCTTCTCATCAGATGGCTAGTCTGGGATAATGGCAAGGCTGATACAAACTTGCCTATAAATCCCGGAAGTTTCTCTGTTGAGAAAAAGGTGTTACACAAATATGCCATAGGCATAATGATATAATTGGAAAACCTCGGCACGTCTGCGTGATTTTTTGCCAGAAAGGAGACCACCACGCCGATGGCTGAGAATACTGCTCCGTTCAGGAACATCACCAGAAAGGACCATCCGTTGAAGATCAGTCCTGTCTCAATAGGTGCTGTAAGAAGCAGTATGATTCCTCCTGCATACAGACCGCGCAGACTTCCCCCGATGATCTGTCCGGCAATAAACTGCCATAATGGTGTGGGGGAGATCATCACCTGATCAAAAGCCTTCTCATACAGTCTCTGTACGTTTAGGTTCTGCGCAATGGCGTTGAAGCTTCCGTTCATAGTTGTCAGTGATACCACACCCGGAATCAGAAAATTCAGGTATGGCTGTCCATGAGAAGTGGTCTGGATTCCCATTCCGAATACGATCAGATACATTAGCGGTGCGATCATTGCCGCCAGCGTGATCTTATAGAAGTCCCGGCGGAATTCTACCCACTTCTCCCATAATATTGTTATAATTCCCATACATTTTTCTCCAGATTATTCTAACTTTTTTCGCAGCCTCCGCAGGGGACTTCCCTGATTCAGTTAATATCTGCTATTTTGAAATCAAATGTTTCCCGGCTCTTTCTACAAAGACGTCTTCCAGTGTTGTCTCACGAAGAGACGCCTGCCCTGTAAGCTCTTCCAGATACCGGATTGCTTCCTGGCGTGTATGGAAATAGTGATTCTGTGTTCCATCTGCTGTCATCTCGTCCACTGCATAAGCACCAAGACTCTCGATCAATGCTTGCGGAGTACTTACCTCCTCCAGCTTACCATGATCCATCAGTGCCACACGATTACAGAGACTCTGTGCTTCTTCCATATAGTGAGTAGTCAGCAGGATCGTCAGGTTTTTCTCATTAAGCTTACGCAGAAGATTCCACATCTGTCTTCTGGAAAGAGCATCCATACCTGCTGTGGGTTCATCCAAAAGCAATATCTCCGGATCTGTCAGTAATGCCCGACAGACCATCAGCTTACGCTTCATTCCACCGGAAAGCTTACGGACTGTACGTTTGCGAAACTTCAGCAGGTCACAGAACTCCAGAAGTTCTTCTGTTCTTTCTTTTATCTGCTTTCGCGGCATAAAATAGAGCCGTCCCTGGTATTCCATAATCTCATCCATATTCATATCCTGACGCATGGAATATTCCTGGGTGATCACACTGATCTTTCTCTTCAAATCAGGACGTTTTCTTGTAAGCTGCTGACCGTCTATAAGGATTTCTCCCTTTGTGGGAAGAAGAAGGGTTGACAGCAGGCTGATGGTCGTTGTCTTGCCTGCTCCGTTCGGTCCAAGAAGGCCAAAAAATTCCCCTTTTTCAATTTTCAGGTTCAGGGAATCCACAGCTGTAAAATTGTCAAAGGTTTTTGTCAGATCTCTGGTCTCGATCATAATCCTCCATCCTGTTCCTTTGCAATGATCAGAGAATAATAGCCTGCATCATCCGGAATTTCTTCTACACTGTTGTAAATATGCTCATCCGGCATTCCACAGTTCTCCACCATACGGATATTGCGTCCGCTTTTTGCCAGAATTTCCTTTACCTGATTCATCTTTTTGCCGGATTTCATCAGCACATAGGTACCCGGCTGATCCAGTTCACTGTCAAGGCGGTGAACTGCAGGCTGTACATGAAGAGGCTGGTTCCACTCTGTAAGCGGGATATTCAGGCGTGCTGCTGTTGCACAGAAGGAAGTGATACCGCTTACCAGTCTTGTCTCATATCCATCCTCTTCTACTCTCTTCTGCACATATGAAAATGTTGAATAGATAGTCGGATCTCCAAGTGTCAGAAATACTACATTCTTACCTGTATCAAGTGCTGCTTCCAGCGCCTTGGCTCCTTTTTCATGGTTCAGTTCCAGTTCTGCCTTATCGTGTGTCATTGGCATATAGATTGGCAGGAGTTCTTTGTCTGCAAGCTCAGGTACTGCCTGTACTGCGATCTTATATGCAACTGTTTCACGCACCTCTGCGCCCGGTACTGCAATAATATCATTCTCTTTGATCAGGCGCACTGCCTTTAATGTCATAAGTTCCGGATCTCCGGGGCCAACTCCTACTCCGTATAAAATTCCTCTCATTACCATATCCTCCTGTGATTTGCATATACATTTTTATGATATCAGAATTGCAGGAGCTGCTTCGCAGCAAAGCAATTCACAGATATTCATTTATTGTGCTCACTGTTCACTACGTTCTCAATGATGTTGCGTGCGGACAGCACCTTTTATTATACTAAAACAGGATAACTTTTTCAACGAAGTATTGACAATTAATTTCAATTGTGGGATGATGAAAATTATCGAATTTAAGTGAGGAAAGAAATATGAGAAAGATTTTTGCAGTTCTGGCAGCTTTGATCTGCTGTCTGTCAGTATGGACTTCTGTTCCTGCTGCACAGACTTTCACTCTTGATAAAGAAGATGGGGAGTATTCCATCCAGGTAGAACTGGAGGGAGGAAGCGGCAAAGCCAGTGTCACTTCACCGACTTTGATCACTGTGAAAAACGGCGAAGTAACTGCCGATATCCAGTGGAGCAGTTCTAATTATGATTACATGATCGTTGACGGTGAAAAATATCTCCCTGTTAATGAGGAAGGAACGAATTCTGAATTCCTGATCCCGGTTACCATTATGGATGAGAGCATGCCGGTAATCGCAGACACTACTGCCATGGGCACCCCTCATGAGATCAATTATACCCTGACTTTTTATTCTGATTCCATCGGTTCCAAAAGCCAGATGCCGCAGGAAGCAGCGAAACGTGTTGTTGCTGTTGCACTTGTTATTATCGTAGGCGGTGGGATTCTGAATTATTTCGTAAACAAGAGAAACCGATGCTGAACCAGGCAGACACCTGCATCTCAGTTCGGTTAAGAAATACAAAAAAGCTGCCATACAGCAGCTTTTTTGTATTCTATATCTTTATTCAGCCATCTCCACTTCCAGCACATAGTCTACAGGATCCGGCAGTACAGGATCCGGGCCAAGGTCAACAAATGCGATATCCGGATAATCGCTGTGCACCCATAAAGTAGAGATTGGCACTTCATGTCCGTCATCCAGGGCACGTACTTTCACAATCTTATTCTTGTCAAATCCAATCAGCGGCAGTGGTCCTAATGTATTCTCATAAATATGGACATAATACTTGTTTCCATTTCTGGTGATACGTCCGTAATCCGGTTTCGGGATATCTGCTGCCGGAGCGCATCCATAGATACTGTCATGGTTCTTATCCATCCAGCGTCCGATTTCCGCCAGGATCGCGGAGGATTCTTTCGGGAATTTACCTTTCGCATCAGGTCCTACATTCAGGATCATATTTCCACCTTTGGAAACACACTCTACCAGCTTCTTGATCAGCATGGAAGCAGGTTTGTAATAGTGGTCATTTGCGCAGTAGCCCCAGTTATTGTTCATGGTGAAGCATGCTTCCCATACCATCGGATTCCCTTCTTTGTCACAGATTCCTTCCGGCGGGATGATCTGTTCCGGGCTTATAAAATCGCCATGATACGGTGTCGGATCGCATTCATACAGAGATCCTCTTCCCTCACCACTGACTTCCAGACGGTTATCAATGATGATTCCCGGCTGTAATCTGCGGACCATATCTATCAGTCTGGTTGCTCCCCATTTCTCGCCTCGCATATCGTCATAGGAAAAGTCAAACCACATAATATCGATTTTTCCATAATTTGTGCAGACCTCTTCCACCTGATTGTACATATACTCTATATAACGAGAAAAATCTCTGTTTTCATTACTGCATTCCGGATGGTTTCTCATAGGATGGATGCGGTCTCCGTAATGAGGATAGTCCGGATGATGCCAATCAAGTAAGGTGAAATACAGACCGACTTTCAGACCTTCTTCGCGAAGAGCTTCCACATATTCTTTGATCAGATCTCTTCCTGCAGGTGTATTGGTAACTTTATAATCTGTGTATTTACTGTCAAATAAACAGAAACCATCATGGTGTTTTGCAGTCAGAACCACATATTTCATACCTGCTGCCTTTGCCTCTTTTGCCCACTGTTTCGGATTATAGTCTCTGGCATCAAATTCTTTCATAAACGGAAGGTATTCTTCCTCAGGCATCTCCTCTGTACTGCGTACCCATTCTCCTCTTGCAGGAATAGAATATAATCCCCAGTGGATAAACATTCCGAAACGGGCATCCTGATACCATTTCATACGTTCTTCATATTCTTTTCTGTTAAACTGATACATGATTTTTTATCTCCTTTATGTAAATGCAAATTCAATATCCAATCCTTTACATCTATACAATAATGTAATCCGGCAATACCAGAAGATGCTCACAGGTGTCATCTCCGGGCATCTTATTTATCGCTCTGTTACATTAATCTAAGCAGCATATCCCCGGTTCCTACATTGTAACCGCTGGTCGCATAAATCCCATTCAGACTTCCGTTCGTCACAATGATCAGCGGAAGTTTATCCGGGTCTACATACATACGTCTTCCCAGAGTATTGATAATCTCTGAGAAATCATCATAATAAATCTGAATATTTTTTAACTTTGCAAGTGCTTTGGACAGTGTCGGTGTCTCCAGTGCTTCTTTACTTCGCACTACAAAAATAATTTGCTCTGCATATCCTGCGAAAGCCTCTTCCTGCTCCATCATTTCATTTAAGATATGCTCAGTAGGCTCTTTCTCTTCTTCCAGAAACATCAGGATATGTTTTCCGTCTGCTGTAAGGTCAGATGCTTTCACCTCTGTACCATCCTCAGTTTTCAGCATAAATTCCGGCATGGAAATATTCTCCAGCATATCCTCCAGATCTGCTTCCCTGAGTACCAGCTCAATCTCCTTTGTCTCTCCGGGCTGAATTTCAAAATGATATTCATTTGCAAACATATTTCCATTTGGAAGTCTGTTTGAAGTAAGAATCCTGTAGTTTCCGGATTCCAACGGCAGATTCAGGATCTGATCTTCAAAATTCTCTGCTCCCAGTTTCAGTGATGTATATCTTCCATTCTCCAGTTTTGCAATACTCCAGTTCTGGAAATATTTCCACTGTACAGTCTCTCCTGCTTTCAGGATCAGAGTGCAGTTCTTCTCTGTTCTTGCAAGCACAGGAACGAATCTTCCGTTTTCAATATATTCCATAGAACGATCATGTGGATTCAGTCTTGCCGCTACTCCAAGGGTTCTCGCTATTGCAACAAACAGGATTTTCTTTGACAGGAAGCTTCCTGTACAGGTCCTTATGCATCCTGCCGGTGTTGTGATCACACTGGAACGCTCTTTCTCCGGTCTGGAAACAATTGCCTTCTCGATCAGATTCCAGATTCTGGAAGGGTCATCTCTCAGCTCCTGTTTCTCAGTTCTGGAAAAATGCTTCTTAATCTCTCTTCTGTATTTCTGAAGAACTTCATCATCTACTCTTGGATTTAACACATAAGATACAAAGGTATCCTTTTTCATCATACCATGATATGGAATTGCCAGCTCCAGGTGTTCCTCCAGAACGTCACTGATACAGTCAGTTCTGTCTTTCTCTGTGAGAACCCTCAGGAGATCTTCTCTGTATGAGGCAGCAATGGCTTCTTCTATCCTGTTTACCTTTTTTTCCAGAAAACGTTCACATTCCGGATTTGACCAGTTTCTTACTTTCTGCTCTCTGTGTGCATTGGCTGCTGCCAGACGCTTATTTCCCTTCGCCTTCTGTTCCGGAGTCGGCATGTCTGTGTTTACAGGTTCATCATGAGGAGCAAATATATCTGCTGCTGCCCACTTTCCTGATTCGCTGTCATTTCTCTTATCCTGCGGTACCAGACAAAGTTCACAGTTATCTTCTTTCTCAGTGTTCATAACTGTTTCTGCATAGAACCACTCGTCGTCAGAACACATTCTTGCAGAAATATGCAGACTCCCAAGTCCTGTTGTCAGTCTGGCAGTTCCCTTACTGTCTGTTTTCTTCTCTGCGATCGGTGCATACTCTGAATAGTTCAGTACCTCAAAGGAAACCTCAGCTTTCTCTGTGGGTAACCCCTGCATATCCTTTACTGTTACTGTAATTTCTTTGGTTACTGCATACCTCTTCAATTCATTCAGCATGGTCACCATACCATCTGTGCCGATCACCTCGCCTTCCGGTATCTTGGTGTCAAACACACGTGAATGGATCATCATTGCTCTGGAAGAAGCGTTTGTAAACCATCCTTTATTCAGGATTTCTTCAGGCTCACAGGCTCCGAGGAAATACCATTTGCCGTCACACCAGATTTCTACCCAGGCGTGATTGTCATCGCAGTGAGACCACTTCGGTGCATATACCTGGCGGGCAGGTACGCCTACACTTCGCAGTGCATTTACAGTGAATACGGACTCTTCACCACATCTGCCATTTCCTCTGCGGTATACAGAAATCGCAGATAAAGTACGGTCATCTGTACAATGATAAGTAGCTTCTTCGGCACACCAGTAATTCACTTCCAGCGCTGCTTCTCTGAAGTTCATTCCCTGTATTCTGCTTCCGATCTCTGTGCGGAAATAAGTTCTGCACTGTGCGATCTCTTCCTCATTTACTCTGTGAAACAGCACATAATTCAGGAAGATTTCTTCAGGAAGATCTGCAACCTGTGGATTCTCTTTCCAGAGCTTCACACCATTCTCTGCATAGTCCAGAAATACTTCAAACGGATAATTGCCAATATCACTGTACGGCATAAACGCATATAAATATTTACATGCAAGCGCCACTTCCTCTGTACATTTCTGTAATTTCTCGTCTACAGGCGCAAAAACCCGGGGCAGGTTCTTTGCCTGCTCCAGGTAGTTCTCTTCAATTCGGCCCCTGTTCTCTTTTAAAAAAACTCTCGGTTCTGCCATTATAATTCCTCCAGAACTTTCTTTGCGGCACGGATATTATCTACATCCGTACGCCATATCTCATATTCGCTCAGCATCGGAAGTCCCATATTGACTCCGTCCTTGCGAAACTGCATCTCACTGTCAATGACTCTCTTTCCTGTCATATGATAAGCCCTGACTCCTGTAAGCGGATAGAGCTGACGGATCACTTCTGCTCCAACGCCGCTTCCTGCCTGAATCGTGATACGTCCCTGACTCTTCTCTACCAGTTCCTTCAGCAGATCTGCCCCCTGCAGACATACATTGCGCTGGCCTGAAGTAAGGATCGTATTGATTCCCAGTGAGATTGCCTGTTCCATTGTTTCTATTGGATCCACGCATACATCAAAAGCTCTGTGAAGGGTCACCGACATATCCCCTGCCGCCTCCATCAGTTCTTTCATCTGTTCCATGTTTAATGTGCCATCCGGTTTCAGCACCCCAAATACAACACCTTCGGCACCCATTTTCCTGAAATCTTCTACTGCATGCTTTATCATGGAAAATTCTGCATCTGTATAGCAGAAATCTCCAAAACGCGGACGGATCAGGGCATGAATTCTGATATCCGAACGCTTTCTTATCTCATCAAAAAGCCACGGTCCCGGAGTGGTTCCGCCGATGATCAGGTTGCCGCAGAGTTCCAGCCTGTCTGCGCCTCCCTCAACCGCTGCCATAGCAGATTCTACAGAATCTACACAGGCTTCCAAAATATATTCTTTCACGTACTTGCCTCCATCTTTTTCATTTAAGCCAGACAGATCATCCATTCTGCTGACTGATTTAACCAAATCAGATAAGTCCCCCGAAGACTTAGCTGTATCAGAACAATTTCACCCCTGCTCTCTCCAGTGTACTCACGATCGTATCATCTGGAAATTCATCCGTAACAATTCCGCTGATATCATCAAAGTATGCATATTTATAAGAATCGTTGAAATAGAATTTATCCCTTTCCATAACAACATATTTATGTCTGCTGCTGTGCACGGCTGCTTTCTTTGTCAATCCGTCCTCTACCCCCAATGTAGTAATTGCACAATCAGTCATATCCACACCGCAGCTTCCTATAAATGCACGGTCAAAGCTATACTGCTTAATCACTTCTATCGTTGCAGCTCCCATAAATCCGTTTACTGTCTGGTACATTGTTCCCCCTGTACCGATTGCAGTAATGGACGGATTTGTGGCAAGGATCTGCAGAATATCTATCATATTGCTCACCACTACCACACGCATATTTGACGTGGCAAGAAGCTTTGCCAGTTCAATATTTGTGGTGGAAATATCAAGGAAAATCGTCTCGTTATTCTTGATCAGTTTAAATGCTTTGGCTGCAATTGTTCTCTTTTTGTCAAGGTTAAACTGGCGTCTGTCTACTACGTCTCTCTTCAGCGGATAATCCTGTGAAAGGATTGCGCCGCCGTAGGTTCTCTTTAACTTACCGGCGTTTTCAAGAGTCTTAAGATCTTTTCGGATACAGTCTTCTGTGACCTGAAACATTTCACTCAATTCCTTAACCTTGACTTTTCCATTTTCACGAAGGCATTTCTCTATTGCGCTTTGTCTTTCCTCAGTAAACATAGCCCCTCTTTCCTCATCCATTCATGATGACCTGTATCTCTCAGTGAATCCTGTTTTCTTCACTGTTCATCTTCAGGTGTAATATTGTTATTTCGGAATTCCTATTCTGTAAGTTTTGGATAATGACATTTTACAATATGACCCGGTGCAATTTCAACAGGTGTCGGCACCTGTGTCTTACATTTTCCCGTACAATGTGGGCAGCGTGTATGGAACAGGCATCCACTTGGCGGATTACTCGGACTTGGGAGATCACCTTTTAAGGTAATACGCTCTTTCTTCACTTCCGGATCCGGGATCGGAACTGCGGAAAGAAGTGCTCTTGTATATGGATGTCTCGGGTTTGCATACAGTTCTTTCTTCGGAGCTGTCTCTACGATCGTACCCAGATACATAACACCGATCCTGTCTGAAATCATCTCAACGACACTCAGGTCATGGGAAATGAACAGATAGGTAAGATTAAAGTCTTTCTGTAACTGCTGCAGAAGATTTAATACCTGCGCCTGGATAGAAACATCAAGGGCAGATACCGGTTCATCTGCAATGATCAGCTTTGGCTGCACTGTCAGCGCTCTGGCAATTCCGATACGCTGGCGCTGACCACCGGAGAATTCATGCGGGTAACGCTCTCCATGAGACGGGCTTAATCCTACAGTGCCGAGAAGTTCATGTACTTTCTTAAGACGCTCTCCTGCACTCATATTTGTGTGGATCAGAAGTGGCTCACCGATAAGATCCTGAACTTTCATTCTCGGATTCAGGGAACCATATGGATCCTGGAAAACCATCTGAATATCAGAACGCAACGGACGCATTTCTTTCTCGGAAAGTCTGGAGATTTCTTTTCCTTCAAACCAGATCTCACCGGAATCCGGTGTGATCAGATGATCGATCAGTTTACCTGTCGTGGATTTCCCGCATCCGGACTCACCTACCAGAGAGAAAGTTTCACCCGGATAGATATCGAATGATACATCATTTACAGCATGGACAAATTTCTTCTTGCTGAACATTCCTCCGTTTGCCTGGAATGTTTTCTTCATATTCTTTACTGATAATAACGGCTCGCTCACAGGTTACGCCTCCTTTCCGGTTTTGTTGAGCAGATGACATCTGCATTTTCTGGTGCCTGCTTCGTTGATATCTGCAAGCTCCGGCTCCTGCTGATGACAGATATCCATTGCATATTTACATCTCGGTGCAAACTTACATCCTTTCGGCATTACGGACAGATCCGGTACGCTTCCCGGAATGGACGGAAGAGATTCCACACCACTTCCAAGTTTCGGTACAGAACCGATCAGACCCTGTGTATATGGATGTTTCGGATCTGCAAAAAGTTCCTGCACAGGTGCTTCTTCTACGATTCGGCCGGCATACATAACAACAACTCTGGAACACATTTCAGCAACAACACCAAGGTCATGTGTAATCATCAGAATGCCTGTATTCTTCTTTGCCCTGATGTCCTCCATCAGCTCCAGGATCTGTGCCTGAATGGTAACGTCAAGGGCTGTAGTCGGCTCATCTGCGATGAGAAGCTCCGGCTCACAGGACATTGCCATAGCGATCATAACACGCTGGCACATACCTCCTGAAAGCTGGTGCGGATAACTCTTTAATGTCATATCCGGTTCAGGGATACCTACTGATCTCAGTACTTCGAATGCTCTGTTGTGCGCTTCTTCTTTTGAGAAATTGTTATGGAGCAGGATTGCTTCTGTCAGCTGTTTCTCAATTCTCATACATGGGTTCAGAGAGTTCATCGGCTCCTGGAAGATCATGGCAACTTCACGTCCTCTGATCTTTCTCATACCTTTTTTATCTTCTTTGAGAAGATCCTTGCCATTAAGCAGGATCTCACCGTTGGAAATCTTACTGTTGCGTGCCAGAAGTTTCATAATGGAAAGGGAAGTTACGGATTTACCGCATCCGGACTCTCCTACCAGACCAAGAATCTCACCCGGCTGAATGGAGAAACTTACATTATTAACTGCTGTCACCCATGTTTTATCTCTTTTAAACTCCGTACGGAGATTCTTTACTTCTAATAATTTTTCTGCCATGGTTTCTTCCTCCTAGTTCATCTTTGGATCCAGGGTATCTCTGAGACCGTCGCCCAGCAGGTTGAATGCCAGAACTGTAAGGAAGATCAGAATACCAGGGAACAGTACCATGTGAGGAGCTGTGTTCAGATAGTTACGTCCTGTGGAAAGCATGGAACCCCAGTCAGGCTCTGTAACGTTTGCACCGAATCCCAGGAAGCTTAAGGATGATGCAGCAAGGATCGCAGTACCTACACGCATGGTAAAGTTAACGATCATGGACTGAATCGTACCAGGGAAAATATGTACAAACAGGATTCTTGTGTTTGAGCATCCCAGGGAACGGGCAACCTCTACATAAGGAGCCTGCTTTACGGAAATCGTCGCGCTTCGTATGATTCGTGCGAAGGACGGCACTGTAAATACCGCAACCGCGATCATAACATTTACCATTCCCTGTCCGATGATGGCAACGACTGCGATAGCCAGCAGGATATCAGGAAAAGCGAAAAGTACGTCACAGCATCTCATGATCAGGGAATCGATAATTCCGCCGTAGAAACCTGCGATCAGTCCGAGAACAACACCGATAGCCGTACCGATGATCGTCGCTGTCAGCGCGCATGTAAGAGAAAGTCTGGTACCAACCATCAGACGGGAGAAAACATCCTGTCCGTATTCATTGGTTCCCCAGATATGGGCTGCGCTTGGCCCCTGCATCATAGCTGTGTAATCCGGTGCCTGCGGATCATACGGAACTACATACGGTCCGATGATTGCCATTAAGATAATAAAAACTATAAATGCCAGAGAAATCACTGCTGTTTTTCTCTTCATGAATTTCTTGACAAATTCTTTGAACTTGCTCTGTGCCTTAGGGAGTTCTTCGGCAGCAGCAAGGTTAATGTTTGATGTTGTGTTCTTATCTGCCATCTTCTCTCCTCCTCTATTCATAACGTACTCTTGGGTTAATCACGCCATAAAGAACATCTACGATCAGGTTGATCAGGATATATTCTGTAGCAAAAAACAGAAGTAATGCCTGAACAACTTTGTAATCTCTCATCTGGATGGAGTCTACCAGAAGACGTCCAAGTCCGGGTATGGAGAATACCGTCTCTGCCATAACAGATCCGGAAAGAAGACCACCGATCTGAAGTCCGGCTACTGTTACGATCTCGATCAGAGAGTTCTTAAATGCATGGCGCATAACAACCAGTGATTCAGAAAGACCTTTGGCACGTGCAGTACGCACATAGTCCTCACGCATAGTCTCAAGCATGGAAGATCTGGAGAATCTGGCAAGTACGGCCATGATTCCTGCTCCCATTGTAAGTGATGGAAGAATATAGCTCTTCCAGGTTTCCAGTCCACTGGTCGGAAGCCATCCCAGGCTTACTGAAAAAAGCTGAATCAATTCCAGACCTAACCAGAAGCTTGGAACAGATATACCTGCGATTGCTATGATCATACCTACATAATCAAGAATTCTGCCATGAAATACGGCAGCGATGATACCGATTGCAATACCGATGATTGCAGCCCATATCATGGATGAGAATGTCAGCATGATAGTTGGTTTCAGTCTTGGTGCGATTGTCTCTACTACGGTTTTACCGTTTTTGATAGAGCTTCCCAGATCTCCTGTAAAAAGACCTTTCATATAGTTACCATACTGTACAAGTAATGGCTCATCCAGTCCCAGCTGTTCACGTACAACTGCCACATCTTCCTTTGTTGCATCCTGACCGGCTACCAGTCTTGCCGGATCACCTGGAATCATATGGATAAACATAAATACTACGAATGAGATAACCAGAAGCAGCGGGATCGTGCTTGCCAAACGTTTACCTAAATAACGTCCCATATTTTTCCTCCTTATCGATTTCTTACCTGTTGTTTATATTTGATGTTTTATAGTCAGAGAACTGCCATAGTAAATCTTATGGCAGTTCTCCGGTTCGAACATCTTTGTCCTGTATTCACACTGCCGTATCGGCAGTATTTTATGGAATTGCTGCAATTTCAGATCAGGCAGCCAGATTTATGTTCTTCGCAGCCTGTTCTCAACCCCATTACTTACTGTGCTAAAGTTGCATTTGCGAAGTTAAATGCTCCGTCCGGAGATACATATACGCCAGACAGATAAGATTTTGTAGAATAGATGATCTGGTCATTGCCAAGGAATAACCATGGGCATGCTTCCCATGCGATCTTCTGAGCATCACCATAGTATTTAGCCTGCTCTTCTTCGTTAGCTGTTGCAAGACCTTCGTCCATATCTTTATCAAAATCAGCGTCATTGAAGTATGCTGTGTTTGCACTTGTCGGAGGGCACATTGTGCTGTAAAGCAGGGAACGTAAAGAACCATCCATTGTGAAGTCAGATGCAGACCAGTTTACATACCACATATTGATCTCAGCATCTTCTTTGTCAACATAAATCTTGTCACTTACAGTTGCAGGCTCCATTGGCTGAACGTCAACTTCGATACCGATCTGAGCAAGCTGCTGGGAAATAAATGTCATACCTTTGATTTCCTGTGTTGTGTTATCGCCCCACAGAGTAAGTTTGAATCCGTCTTCGTATCCGGCTTCTTTCATAAGTTCTTTTGCTTTGTCTACATCATATGCGTAAGCTTCCTGCTCTTCATATCCACCGATGATAGATGGAACTACAGATGTAGCCGGTTTTCCGTATCCGGAATACATTAACTGGATGTATGCATCTTTGTCGATTGCGTAGTTCATAGCCTGACGTACTTTTACATCAGAAAGCTGTTCCAGATCCATGTTCAGAGTTACATATCTCATGATGTTGGAGTCTGTTGTAAGGATGTTTACATCGTCTGTTCCTTTGATTGCTTCAATCTGGTCAGATGGTGTAGGATAGATGAAATCTGCTTCACCTGTCTGAAGCATAGCTGTACGTGCACCTGCTTCCGGAACTTCTTTGATTGTTACAGTGTCAACGCCCGGTTTGTCTCCCCAGTAATCATCATTACGCTCGAAGCTTGTGTGGTCGCCTTCTTCCCATTCTGTACATACATATGGACCGGTTCCGCATGGATGGTTCATGATATCATTGCCATACTCTTCAAGAGCTGCAGGGCTGATGATACAGAACTGTGTCAGACGGTTGATAAATGGTGCCCATGCCTGTGTCAGTTTGATAACCAGTGTGTAATCATCCGGTGTTTCAATGCTGTCTACACGAGGTGTTTCAGATCCGTCTTCGTTAGTTACGATAAATGTTCTTCTCTGACGAAGGTTGTTGTCTTTGTTAACTACACGATCGTAGTTTGCTTTAACTGCTGCTGCATTGAAGTCTGTTCCGTCCTGGAATTTAACACCCTGACGAAGTTTGAAAGTATAAGTAAGAGAGTCATCGGAAACTTCCCATGATTCAGCAAGTTTGCCTGTTAATTCCTGGTTCTCATCAAAAGAAACCAGTGTCTCGTATACACCACGTGTAGCGGAGATTGCGTTTGTATCCGGAATGTTTGCCGGGTCCATGGAGCTTACGCTTCCTTCGATTGCGATCACCAGATCATTGTCGGATGATTTGGAATCTTCATTTGTGGCTTTGAGAATATAGCCGTCATCATCTGCTGCAAATGCTGTAGCGGACATGGAAACTGTCATTACTCCTGCAAGAGCTGCTGCCATAACTTTTTTGTACATTTTCATAGTTTTCTCTCCTTTTCTTTCTGTACATTGTTACTTAGTTACAATCACGAAGTTAATTTTGGGTACAAAAAAAGTGTTTTTATATTTTTGCATCTTTGCAATGTATAAAAATCGTGCAGCAATCCATTTACTTACATGCGCCTTTGCATCTTCATAAAAACACTTAGTTGTTTAACTTGACTCCAGTATAGCAATCTGTTGTCCTATTGTCAATTATTTTGTCGTATTTTATATTATTTTCGTGGTATTATACCAATATCTGACAGTGAAATTGGTATAAATCACTATGGATCAAGGATTATTTATTCTTGTTTGGTATTATTTGGTTATTATCAGATCTGTTTCTTCACATGAACCTGTAACTGATTGTACGGGATTTCAATTCCGTTTGCATCAAATGCTTCTTTGATCAGTTCATTAAGCCGCCACCTGGCAGGCCAGTATTTCTCCGTAGCCACCCACACACGCAGGCCCATGACCACTGCGCTCTCTCCAAGCTCATCTACAAACACCACCATTCCCTGGTCGTCTTTCGTATCTTCATCATTATGAAGGATTTCTTCCAGGATTGCTTTTGCTTTCTTAATGTCTGAATCATAAGAAATTCCTACTTTGATCTCCAGCTTACGAAGATCTCTGGCAGTTACATTTGTAATAATGCTGCCGGACAGCGTTCCATTTGGGATTACAATGTGTTTGTTATCTATGGAAATCAGAGTTGTATAACAGATTTCTATTTTGTATACAGTTCCTTCGCACCCATTCTGCTGTGCGATAATGATATAATCCCCCACCTGAAATGGTTTGAAGATCAGAAGCATGATCCCGCCTGCGATATTTGCAAGGCCACCCTGCAATGCAAGACCTACCGTTACACCGGCAGTACCAAGCAGTGCTGCAATAGAGGATTCCCTTACACCAAAATGAGTGGCAATACTAAATACCAGCAAAATGTAAAGTACAATTCTCAACAGCGACCCTGTAAACTGGATCACACCTTTGTCTACAGACGCACGCTCCATGGACTTCTTTATGAAAGAAACAAACCACTGGATCACTTTGCGCCCGCCCACAAATACCAGCAATGCCATTACTACTTTCAACCCCAGTTTCGTCAAAGCCGGAAGATAGTCTGAAAAATACTGCTTATAGCTGTAATATAAACTTTTTGCCTCCTGAATTTCCTGTTCCAATATTTTTCACCTGCTCTCTTATATTTTTGTCATGTATTATTTTTCTGCCCTTCTTTCATTTAACAGGCAGCTTTTCATATAATATCAGGGTTAAAAGATGTCTTTCCCCTGACTTGGTATCTACGAATTACTCCGCTACTTTGCAGATCCCGCAATTCTCATATAAGAGTAGCATAACATACCTCATTCTCTGTAACAATCAATTTTATTCGGGCAAAAAAAGAAAGCGGACAATATATCCGCTTTACTGACACAGGATTTCACGCTCTGATGAGCTAAAATCAATATGCGTTATTTATAAGAATTGCTATAAGCGCAGAATAATCCCCTCATTTCCCGAAAACAGAAAATAAATAATTAGTTGAATAATCAGTATCGCCGGAACTCCTGTCTTAAATTTCGGCTTTCTTGTTTTATGATGAAATACCTTCATACCGGCCAGAGCTCCCACCGACCCTCCGATCACCGCCAGAAATATCAGCTGCGCTTCCGGTATGCGCCACTGTCCGGCTTTTGCCCTGCTTTTATCCAAGCCATAGATAAAAAATGTGACTACATTAATGATAATCACATAAATATATAGAAGATTTGTAGATGTCATCTGCACCTGCGAATTCCTTTCTTTAATCTTAACATGCCAGACCTGCGATCACTGATTCAAAATCCTCATCATAACCATCATATTTAAGTTCCAGAGGTTCTTCCACATCAAGGCTTAATACTCCGAGAATAGATTTGGCATCAATAAAAATTTTTCCTTTAGATACAATGTCAATATCAAATGGACATCTGACTGCCGCACAGACCAGTTTCTTTGCTGCCTCTACGTCATTAATCTTAATTGTCTTATTTGCTGTTGTCATATTCGGTAATCTCCCTTCCCTTTTGGTCTCCGTCCTATTGTCAGGACTTTTATATTGATTTTTTGACCCAGTCGTATTATACTGATTCACACATTGATATACAAACGTTATTTTTCTATATCAGATATTCTATTTTTATATAGCATAAGGAGCCGACTGTATCATGATTCTTGATTATTATCGTATTTTTTACTATGTTGCCCAGTATAAGAGTTTTTCCAAAGCAGCCGACGTTATGGGAAACAATCAGCCTAACATTACCCGGTGTATGAATATTCTGGAGAATGAGCTGGGATGTAAACTTTTTATCCGTTCCAATCGCGGAGTACAGCTGACCATTGAAGGAGAAAGACTTTTTGAACATGTATCAATTGCAATAGAACAGCTTGTATCAGGAGAAAATGAACTTCTCAAAGATAAAGGTCTGGAAAGCGGACTTGTAAATATTGGTGCCAGTGAAATCGCACTGCGTTTATTCCTGCTGAACGAACTGGAAGTCTTTCATCACCGTTATCCACATGTGAAGCTGAGGATTTCTAATCATTCCACACCACAGGCAGTTCAGGCACTGGAAAACGGTCTGGTAGACTTTGCAGTAGTTACCACACCTGTCGCTCTGAAAAAACCACTTCAGAGAATTCCCCTCTATTCTTTCCGCGAGATCCTTATAGGCGGAGAGGAATATGCAGAAACAGCTTCCAACAAACACTGTCTTCAGGATCTGCAGGATATCCCTCTGATCGGGATTGCTCCCGGAAGCAGTACAAGAGAATTATATACACAGTATTTTATGCGCCATAACCTTCCCTTCTCACCTGATATGGAAGTGGCAACTACTGACCAGATCTTCCCTATGGTGCAGCACAACCTGGGAATCGGATTCTTCCCTGAAGAGCTTGCTGCTGAACATATTGCTCAGGGGAAAATCGTCCAGATTCCCATTGAAGAGCCTCTTCCTGAACGAAAGATCTGTCTGATCCGCAATGTAAAAAGGCCACAGAGCATTGCAGCACGCAGCCTTGAAGAACACCTCACATCACACCGGGAAACAGAATAACTGTTACTGCAGACAGCAGTACCCCCAAAAACAGGGATCACTCCTGCAGATATCCGGTCTGCAGTGGTAATCCCTGTTTTATTGATGTTATTTATTTAATCCTTTCATGGATAAGCTGATACGTTTTTTCTTCATATCAACTCCGATTACTCTTACATCTACGATATCCCCTACACTCACCGCTTCCAGAGGATGTTTGATAAATCTCTCTGTCATCTCGGAAATGTGCACCAGACCGTCCTGATGTACACCGATATCTACAAATGCACCGAAATCAATAACATTACGGACAGTTCCCTTCAGCACCATTCCTTCTTTCAGATCTTTCATTTCAAGAACGTCTGAACGAAGGATCGGTTTCGGCATGTCATCACGAGGATCTCTTGCCGGTTTCTCCAGTTCCTTTACAATATCACGAAGTGTGATCTCACCGATTCCCAGTTCTGCTGCCATCTTCTTATAGTCTTTTACCTGCAGGGAAAGTCCAAGGAGATTTCCTGCCACAACATCATTTGGCTTATATCCAAGTTTTGAAAGAAGTGCAGATGCTGCTTCATAGCTTTCAGGATGTACACTTGTTGCATCCAGAGGATTCTTTCCACCGGAAATACGCATGAAACCTGCACACTGTTCAAATGCCTTCGGTCCTAGTTTCGCTACTTTGAGAAGTTCTTTTCTGTCTGTAAACTGACCGTTCTCTTCTCTGTAAGCTACGATATTTTTGGCAATTGCTTTGCTGATACCGGAAATATACTCAAGCAGAGATGCAGATGCTGTATTTAAATCTACACCAACTTTATTTACACTGTCTTCTACAACGCCGCTTAATGCTTCATCCAGTTTCTTCTGGTTCATATCATGCTGATACTGACCCACACCGATAGATTTCGGATCGATCTTAACCAGTTCTGCAAGCGGATCCTGTACACGTCTTGCAATGGAAGCTGCACTTCTCTGTCCTACATCAAAGTTCGGGAATTCCTCTGTAGCCAGTTTGCTTGCAGAATACACAGATGCTCCTGCCTCATTTGTGATAACATACTGCACCTTTTTTTCCGGGATTTCTTTGAGCATATCTACGATCACCCGCTCGGATTCACGACATGCTGTACCGTTTCCTACTGAAATAAGGGATACACCGTATTTTTCGATCATACCTTCCACTGTATCCTTGGCAGCACGGATCTTTTTCTCAGTAGTCGGAGCTGTGGGATAAACAACTGTTGTATCCAGAACTTTACCTGTTGCATCTACAACTGCCAGCTTACAGCCTGTACGGAACGCAGGGTCCCATCCAAGTACGACTTTGCCTGCGATTGGAGGCTGCATCAGAAGCTGTTCCAGATTCTTGCCGAATACATGGATCGCACCGTCTTCTGCCTTATCAGTAAGGTCACTGCGGATTTCTCGCTCGATAGCCGGTCCGATCAGACGTTTGTAACTGTCTTCTACAACTGCTTTCAGAATCGGAGTTGTATTCGGGTTATCTTTTTTGATCACTCTCTTATTCAAATAACGAAGGATGTCTTCCTCCGGTGCATTTACTTTAACAGTGATAAATTTCTCTTTCTCACCACGGTTTAACGCAAGAATACGGTGTCCTGCCAGTTTCCTGATCGGCTCCTCGAATTCATAATACATCTCATATACAGACTGAGTTTCCGCATTCTTTGCTGTGGAAGAAATACTTCCGTTCTTTGTTGTCAGGTTACGGATGTAGATACGATAGTCTGCTTCATCGGAAATACGCTCTGCAATAATATCTTTAGCTCCGTTCAATGCTTCTTCAACATTCTTAACACCCTTTTCTTCGGAGACATACGCCCTGGCTTCCTCTTCTACCGGCTTGTCTGTCATCTGCAGAAGAATGATATCTGCCAGTGGTTCCAGCCCTTTCTCTTTGGCAATTGTCGCACGGGTACGACGTTTCGGGCGATATGGTCTGTATAAGTCCTCTACTACAACCAGTGTCTGGGCATCCAGAATCTGTTTCTTCAGTTCCTCAGTCAGCTTGCCCTGGTCTTCGATGCTCTTTAATACCTGATTCTTCTTATCTTCCAGATTTCTCAGATACGTCAGTCTCTCAAAGAGTGCACGAAGCTGCTCATCATTAAGGGAACCTGTTGCTTCTTTTCTGTATCGGGAAATGAATGGGATGGTGTTGCCTTCGTCAATTAATTTGACTGCGGCTTCTACCTGCCATTTCTCCACCTTCAATTCCTGTGTGATTACCTGAATAATATCCATTAATTTTTTATCTCCTCTTGTTGCTTTTCAGAATGCAGATGCGTGTAACTGACCCTTGCATCCACATTGTTTTTCTTCTATAGCATAAAAAACGCTCTTGTGATAGGGTATCAATCTGGCGTTCATTTGTCAAGTGTGGGATTGATTCTGCCAATATGATACATACTGCCGGAATAACATTAGCCAAAATATTCATCCAGCTGTCTGATAAACTCTTCCGGCACTTTCCGTTCAAACGGAAAAATTTCGATGTTTCCCAGTCTGTCCGCGATATATCCCAGTAAGATCGCGCTTCTCTCCAACGACCAGTCCGACAGAAGTGCAATGGTATCATGACGTGTATGCATGCCAAATCCATCCCTGTTTAATGTCATAGCCGGAATACCTTTCCACGCAAAGGTGTTAGAATCGCTTCCCCAGATCTGATTCTTTGTAGACATGCCGATTCCTGTCTCATGAGCCATATATATGATCATATTGCAGATTGACGCATCACCTGTCACTCCTACAACCGTTCCGCCCACAAGCTGTCCCGCAAGGTCTACATTCATATTGAAACGATGAGCCTGCAATTCTGACTCATGTTCTTTAATATAGTTCTGACTTCCAAGCAGACCTTTCTCTTCTGCACCAAACCATACGAATTCCATTGTTCTGCGTGGTCTGTGTTCTTTGAAATATCTGCAAAGTTCCATGATGATCGCGGCACCAGACATGTTATCGTAAGCACCAGGACCCTCTGGTACGGAATCATAGTGTGCAGTAAGAGTCAGGATCTCCTCTGCTTTATCTGTTCCTTTGATTCGTGCCACTACATTTCGGGATGTACGTGCCACTGTCTCCTGTTCTACAGACAGGCAGGCCTTAGCCGCCCCTCTTGTCACTAATTCGACAGCATCTTTATAATGAATGCTTACACCCGGAATTCTATTGTCATAATTTGCCGCTTCTTTCCCGGCTGCTTTTTTCTCTTCACCCGGCAGATTCTTCGGCAAACTGTATGCGCGCGGCGTCAGATCCACGCCCTCGTCCAGCGGAGAACCGGCAATGCTGATAAAGCCTGCCACACCTGAATTCGCCAACTTCTGGTATAGTTCCTTTCTTACCGGATCATTTACCATGACGATTTTTCCTCTGGCATTTGCGAGGCTGATCTCATCAGCATTCTCCACATACAAAAAAGATGCATTCTGTCCATTCTCATCTGTATTGGAACATCTTCCACATCCGGTTACTGTATATTCTTTTACATATGGTTCCGTTATCGTAAGCTTTGCTTTTTTTACCTGAAAAGTTTCAAAGCCAAACTCTTCCAGATGATTCTCCACACCAAAACTATTCAATGTTTCCTGAATAATCTTTGCTGCTTTTTCCTCTCCTGCAGTTCCCGCCTCCCTGATATAATCAAACTCCGCCAGAAACTCCATCTGACGTTTTCCACTGATTTCATTTGTGTTCATAATTGTAAAAACCTTCCTCAAATATATTTATTATACTGTCAATTTTTTCTATACCAACAAGTTAATTTTTCAAACAATCTTACGTCTAAATTTCTTATTTCCGCCTTGTCGTCGATCGCCGCAGCCACCGCTACGCCTCTATCCTCTCAGTACCTTACACTTCTTTTTGTAACAGGCTATACCATATTTGTGAATTGTCTCAAGCCCATCCTGTTTCAGCTGCATTTCATACTGTTTTTTCTCTATCTGCTCTACAGCTCTTTTGCATGCAGAATCCAGACTGCCGTTTTCAGCATATTTAACTTCAAGCACCAGCCCTGTTTTCTCCTGTGGAATCTCCACCACAATATCTGCATATCCTGTGCCTGATTCCAGATTAGAACGAACCTTCCATTTTCCCTGACCACGTAAAAGTCCCAGCAGCAGCCCATGATAAAAGCTTTCTTTTCTGTTTGAAGGAGCTCCTGTATCACGAATACTTATTGTTTCCATCAGATATTCATTGAACAGTTCCTGAAATTTATCTGCCTCTCCCATTTTAACTGCCTGACAGAAATTTAAAAGCCGGTCTGTGTTTCCATAAATTACAGTTTCTGACATCCACTCACGTACCTGCATCACAAATATTGCCCGAATTTCTTTATTAGGTATCTCCAGATTATAATGTCTGCCATCTGATGAAGGAGTTTTGGAAGTCAGATATCCGGTCGTATATAAAATACTCCATAAATTTTCTTTCTTAGTATCCGCCTCTCCTTCCCGGGGATCGTCCAGATCTTTATAAGTCATTTCCATATGAATTTCTTTAGTGATACTTTTTCCTTCAATCAGCTGCTCGATTTCATCCTTCATTCCAGAATCTGCTCGTCTGATTAATTTTTTCACTATTTCATTTCCACTTGTATTGATCCAGTAGAGCTTAGGCGGTACATTTCTGTCGCCTATATGTTCCCGTATATAATTCAATACATCCCATGGACAATAAATTTCCTCTTTTCCAAACTGATAGCCATCATACCATTCTTTCACAACAAGGTACAGTTCTTCCATTTCATAATATGACAATAATTCCCTTACTTCCTGATCTGTAAATCCAAAGTATTCCCCATAGTCACTATCAGAAACCGAATGAACTGTAAAATTATTGATTCCTGTAAAAATACTTTCCTTGGAAATTCTCAGACATCCGGTAATCACTGCAAACCGCAGATTGCTGTTAGTTTTTAATACCTGACTAAACAGGGAGCGGATCAACTGGACCATTTGCTCATAATAACCATTTACATACGCTTTATCTAAGGGAACATCATATTCATCGATCAATATAATCACCTCTGTCCCTGTATGTTTATATAGCAGAGCAGACAACGTTTTTAAACTGGCAGTAAGCTGCGAAGTTTTTTCAAATCTGCCTATCAGCAAAGGCTCAAATCTGGCTTTCTCATAAGAAGTAAGCTTCGGGCTGTCCATTAAATATTGAAAGCGCAGAGCCTCATCACTGATTACTGTTTCCAACATATCCTTTGCTTCCTCAAAGCCATTGCCTTCCACATCTTTCAAACTGACAGATATTACCGGAAATTTCCCCATGTACTCCTCACAGATCTGCTTTTCAGCAGAAATCTCCAGACCATCAAATAATCTTTTATCCGTCCCAATCTCAAAAAAGGCTTTCAGCATATCCATGTTCAGGCTTTTCCCAAAGCGTCTTGGACGGGTAAACAGGTTGACTTCTGTCCAGGACTCCAGCAATTCTTTAATAAAGCCTGTTTTATCTATATAGTAAAAGTCATGCTCACGAATATCACGAAACATCTCTATTCCCACCGGAAGTTTTTTCTTTTTTGTTTCCATAACAGCGCGGCCTCCTTCTTATATATATTGTCTAATTCGGTTCAATCATGTACAGTAATCTTATCATGTCCAGAAAAGATTCTCAATGTAAAATATCCAAAAAAAGACCTTTCTCTGACAATAAATCGTATCTGAGAAAAGTCTTTTTTATATCTGATATATTTTTATTTTAGGCTATTGAAGTATTCATCCCATGGTTTTGGTTCGTTGTCTTCTTCCTCTTTCGGAGCAGTCTGTGTCTGAGTACTTTGCATGTCATTTTTTTCCGTATTATATTGATCATGCTTTTCTTCCGCATTTGTCTGACTACGTAAATCGTCCTGCATTTCTGTATTTTCCCAGGAATTATGCTTGATATCTCCCGTCTCTTTATTTCCAGAAGAGACATTATCCTTATTATTTTCATAATAGACCGTTGAAGATTCTCCTGTCACATTCCCAAAATGCTGCGGATGCGTCTGATCTTCCTGTGGCTGTTCACTCTGTGAATAGCTGTCAAACATAGGATTCACATAGTCTCGTGCCACACGTTCTTCTTCCTCTTTCTGCACTTTAAGCTCCCCTGTCAGATCACGATAGAACATTACTTCTGTCATGGCCATATATGGAAATATCCACAAGAGTGCAATATAGAACGTAAAAACAGAAAGAAACATCAATGGGATAAAGCTTATCTTCAGCATCAGATATCTTCCGAAGTTTCCATGCATCATCTCCAGACTCTCTTTCATAGCCTCTGTACTTTTCAATTCCGGCTTATCTGCCAGAATATAATAAGTCATCTCCAGAGGAATGACCAGAATCTGATAAACAATCATTCCTACGATCATCAGAACAACACCTGTATACAGCCAGGTGATCAGCACCTCCACAGAAGCATCTTCACCCGGAAGATTCGCATTACTGTAAATCGTATAGGGCAGCATGGTAAGCAGATTCAGTACTGCCATAAAAAATCCGGCAACGATCACTCTGTCCGGGTGATGTCTGTAAAAATAAAACAGATCATTTAATGAATATGCTTTCCCTCTGGCAATATTCAGATACATATAATTCATACCTGCCGCTACCACATTGATCAGCAGAGTCAGAATAAATGTAAATGCATACGACAGCACAATATCAATTGTTTCCTCTCCCGGAAACAAAGCCGAGGATATCATGCTGCTGATCAGAGCCAGTGCCTGAACTGCAACAAACGCCAGGATCAGTATCCCATATTTTCCTGACATGGCCTGCTTCGCATAGTTTTTTAATTCACGTCTCGATGTCATGTAATTCTCCTAAATCAGTCTGCCAGACCAAAGGCATCATGTACTGCATTCATTGCGCGCACGCCGTCCTTTTCATTGATCAGAACTGTCACACGAATCTCGGATGTAGAGATCATGTTGATGTTTACACCCTCATTATAGAGGCTCTCAAACATCTTTGCAGCTACTCCGGGATTACTCATCATTCCTGCACCTACGATGGAAAGCTTCGCAATATTTCTCTCAGAATGAAGCTCTGCAAATCCAAGTCTTGCCTGATTTGCATCCAGAACTGCAACTGCATCATCCAGATCATTTCCATCTACTGTGAAGGAAATGTCCTTTCTGCCCGCACGTCCGATAGACTGCAGGATCACATCTACATTAATATTCTTCTTCGCAAGGGTATCAAATAATTTAAAAGCCACACCCGGCTCATCCTTTAATCCGATTACCGCAATTCTCACTGCATCTGTATCCAGCGCAACACCGCTGATCAACATTCTCTCCACTGTAACTTCCTCCTTTACCACAGTTCCTTCACTGTTGTTTAAACTTGAACGTACCACAAGCGGCACGCCATATTTCTTCGCCATCTCCACAGAACGGTTGTGAAGCACACCTGCCCCGAGAGTCGCAAGGTCAAGCATTTCATCGTAAGTGATCTCTTTGAGCTTTCTTGCTTTCGGAACCTTACGCGGATCTGCTGTATAAACACCATCTACATCTGTATAGATTTCACAGGCATCTGCATGAAGAGCAGCCGCAAGAGCAACCGCTGTTGTGTCAGAACCGCCTCTTCCAAGAGTCGTATAATCATCATACTTGTCAACTCCCTGGAAGCCGGTAACTATTACAATCTTTTTGCTGTCCAGCTCTCTTCTGATACGCTCTGTATCAATTCTTTTTAAACGTGCATTTCCATGACTGCTTGTCGTATGCATGGAAACCTGAAAAGCATTCAGGGAAACCGCAGGAACTCCCAGTTTATCCATCGCCATTGCCATCAGTGCAACAGACATCTGTTCTCCGATGGTAAAGAGCATATCCATCTCTCTTTTCGGCGGTTTCTCATTGACATCCCTTGCCATAGTGATCAGTTCATCCGTATATTTCCCCATTGCGGACAGAACGACAACCACGTCATTTCCTTTTCTGTACTCTTCTATACAGCGGCTGGCAACATTAAAGATACGTTCTTTATTTGCAACCGATGTACCGCCAAATTTCTTGACAATCAACATTGTTTTACTTCCTCCATAATAAGTTTACAGGAAAGAGAAGATTCTCATATCTTCCCTTTCCTGTTCTGTTTACAGTAATCACTGTACAAATGTTTATCTGAAGTATTGTATCAGTGTCCACCTTATCAGGCACACTATATGATACACGAAATCTGTCAGTTTATCAATCTTTAACTCGAATCTTTGCAAGTACCTGATCTCCGATCTGAGCCAGTTTCTCTTCAAATGCTCCCTGTGTCATTTCATCAGTGATAAATGCACATTCCTGCGGAAGCTGTCCCAGGCTGATGATCTCAACATCACCAAATACCTTCTTCGCTTCTTCTGCTGCTTCTTTTTTAATTCTCACAAAAAATCTTCCTGTCACTTCATCCAGTGGTTTCAGTACTGCCGGAGTGCTGTTCCAGTTTGTCACAATGTTAACATGGAGATGTTTTGCGGCATCCACAATATCACCAACTACAGCACTTGCTGTAGGCAGTTTACCTGCACCGCTTCCATAGAACATGGCATCTCCAAGCATATTTCCATGTACAAATACTGCATTAAACACATCATTTACACTGTAAAGAGGGCTGTTCTGGCCGAGCATAAACGGTGCTACCATTGCATAACAGGTTCCATCTGCCAGTCTGCGGCTGGTTCCAAGAAGTTTGATGGTTCTGCCAAGCTTCGCAGCATACTCCATATCTTCAGGTGTGATCTTTGTAATTCCCTCTGTATAAATATCTTCAAAATCAAAATATCTCTCATAAGCAAGAGAGGAAAGGATTGCAATCTTACGGCATGCATCGTATCCTTCCACGTCGGCAGTAGGATCTGCCTCTGCATAACCCTTCTGCTGTGCTTCCTTTAATACAGTGTCAAATTCACAGCCTTCTGTGCTCATCTTATAAAGCATGTAGTTGGTAGTTCCGTTCAGGATACCTGTTACTTCGTCAATCTCATCTCCTGTAAGGGAAGAATTGATGACACGAATGATCGGGATTCCGCCGCCACAGCTTGCTTCAAATAAGAAGTTAATGCTCTTTTCCTTTGCAATATCCATCAGCTCGCGGCCATGCTTTGCAACCAGAGCCTTATTGGAAGTGCAGACATTTTTTCCTGCCAGAAGTGCCTTCTTTACAAAAGTATAAGCAGGCTCCACACCGCCCATAACCTCTACTACAATATCTACTTCCGGATCACTGACGATCTGTTCATAATCATGGACCAGAACCTTCTCTACCGGCTGTCCCGGAAAATCACGAAGATCCAGAACATATTTTACATGAAGTTCCTGTCCGGCACGTCTGGAAATGCTCTCTTTATTTTCATTTAATACTTCAAATACACCGCTTCCAACTGTGCCATATCCTAAAATTGCTACATTGATCATTTTCTTTTACTCCCTGCCTAATATTTTCAGATAATGAATTCCTTCATTCTGTTCAATCGTCTCTACCATTGCTTCTGCATCCCCCTCGCTCGGAAGAATGTCCACACTCAGAGTAAGTGTGGCAATCCCATTGATAGGAATACTCTGATGAATGGTGAGAATGTTTCCATGAAACCGTGCAATCGTCTGCAGGACAACCGACAAAAGCCCCGGTTCATCGTCCATCTGGATAATAAAGGTGATCGTCTTTCCCCTTGTCTCTTCATGAAATGGAAAAATATCATCTTTGTATTTGTAGAAAGAGCTTCTGCTGATTCCTGTGCGCTCTGCTGCATCCTGTACAGTGTCCACTTTGCCGGAGTCCAGAAGCTTCTTTGCCTCCACCACCTTCAGCAGGACTTCCGGAACTGCTCGTTCCCTCACTACAAAATATTTCTTTTTCTCTGTTACTGGTTTCTGCATATCAATTTACCTGTCCGTTCTTTAAAGACATTTGTTTTTACACACTGGATATATTATCACACCACACAAAAATACGCAAGAAATATATTCTGCTGAATCATTGTGTAAAATCATTATGCCTCAACACGAAAAAGGCTGTCCTGATTTCAGACAGCCTTTTTTATTCTTTTATTTCTTCAGTGCGATCCATTTCAGATATGCATTGATGAAAATATCAATTCCTCCGTCAAGTACTGCATCCACATTTCCGGTCTCCTCGTTTGTACGATGATCCTTTACCATGGTATATGGCTGCATAACATAAGAACGGATCTGATTTCCCCATCCGATATCTGTCACCTCACCGCGGATACCGGAGAGTTTTTCCTCTGCCTCCTGCTGCTTGAGAAGATACAGCTTGGCTTTCAGCATCTGCATGGCTTTATCTTTATTCATGTGCTGAGAACGTTCATTCTGACACTGTACCACGATTCCGGTAGGATAATGTGTGATACGGATGGCAGATGATGTCTTGTTGATATGCTGACCGCCGGCACCACTGCTTCGATAAGTATCAATACGGATCTCATCGTCATTGATCTCTACATCCAGATCCTTCTTGATATCCGGCATAACATCACAGGATACAAAAGATGTCTGTCGCTTACCTGCTGCATTGAAAGGAGAAATACGCACCAGACGGTGAACTCCCTTCTCTGATTTCAGATAACCGTAAGCATTTGTTCCGTTTACCTGGAAAGTAACCGATTTGATACCTGCCTCATCGCCGTCCAGATAATCCAACACTTCCAGGGTAAATCCTTTCTTATCTGCCCAACGGCTGTACATACGGTAAAGCATACCGCACCAGTCACAGGCCTCTGTTCCGCCTGCACCTGCATTCAGCTTAATGATAGCATTCTCACTGTCATATTCTCCGGAGAGAAGTGTCTTGATACGGATATTGTCAAAATCCTTCTGAAACTCATCCAGCATTTCCTGAATCTCAGGAATCAGTGCAGGATCGTTCTCCTCATATCCCATCTCGATCATGGTTTCCATATCTTCCATCTGTGTAACCAGATTCTGATAGGTCTCCATGTCATCTTTCATGTCTTTTAATTCTTTCATTTTCTTCTGGGAAACTTCTGCATCATCCCAGAAATCAGGCGCTTCCATTTCGCGCTCTAATTCTTCGACCTTCTGCTCTTTGTTAGCCAGGTCAAAGTGAATCCCTCACTTCCACTAATGGTTCTGTATAAGTCGCAAGAATGCTCTTGAACTGGTCTAATTCAACCACAGCTTCACCCACTTTCTTATTATAAATATTCTCTGTCGGACTCCCTGTGGATAACCGACTGAATTGCTATAGATTATAGCAGTCCTGATAAATAATTCGTTTAAAATAATAACATATCTTTAAGCAAATTACAAACAAAGAATTACCCACAGCGTGAAATGATCATTTATCATAACAATCATTTCACACTGTGGGTAATCATACTTTACACTGAATTACGCATAAAGTCTGTGTAATTTATGAGAAGAAGCTCTCTGCAACACTTATATCTGCAATATATCCCACTGTTCCTGTCATATAGATGGTTCCGTCCTCTTCCATATCGATCTGTATCATTCCGCCCGGCTGATTTACATTAATACGGGATTCCACCAGTCCCAGCTTATAGGCTGCCGCTGCTGCCGCACAGCTTCCTGTTCCGGAAGCCTTTGTATATCCGGAGCCTCTTTCCCAGATTTCAATCTCCAGATTTCCCTTGTCGACCTGACGGCAGATCTGCAGGTTCATTCTCTCCGGGAATTCATCTGCATTTTCCACATAAGGTCCCAGATTCTTTACAGCTTCTGCACTTACATTGTCTGTAAAAATAATGCAGTGTGGATTACCAACTGTCAGGCAGGTAGCCTTGTATTCTTTTCCATGGAATACGAAATTCTCCTTAATTACTTCACGAACTTCACCGGAAACAGGGATATCGCTGGAGATAAAAGATGGTTTTCCCATGTTTACTTTAAATTCCGTTGCCCGGCTGTTCAGGCATTCCACATGAATCGTGCCTGACATAGCTTCAATGTCAAATTTTTTCTCAGTAATATATCCATTATCCATCAGATATTTGGCAAAAATACGCACGCCGTTTCCACTGATGGCAGATTCACTTCCGTCTGCATTAAAAATACGCACACCCAATTTTCCATCAATTTCTACCGGTCCATAGAGCACACCGTCAGCGCCAAGCCCAAATCCTCTCTGGCAGAGAAGTGCAATCTTCTTTCCCTGAAGCTGTACCTGATTTTTCTTCGGATCAAGAATCAGATAATCGTTTCCAAGTCCCTGATATTTACTCATAATAATTGTATTTGCCATAATCATATCTCTCCTTCTGATTTATAATCCCGGATACTTCCCGCTTTTGTATCTGCATCGATAATCAATTGTCGGGCAATCTTTCCAACTCACTTCGCCACTTGTCTGAGTCCCCACCCACTGCTTATTGCTTTTCGCAACCCCCGCAGGGGACTTACTTGATTCGGTTAAATTTTGTGTCAGGCAATTTTCTCATATCACATCCTGACTTTACATTCATTATATTCTATTATTTTTACCATGTATATAGAGTAAAATGCTTGAAATATTGCAAAAAATGCTCTGTAAGTGTTACAAAAAAGACCATTATATCAGTTCTCTGATATAACAGCCTTACAGCAACATCACTCCTCTCTGTTCAGTTTTCTATTTCTTTACCCTATTTCGAAATAGTTACAAAGTTTTTACGATTACTTTGTAATTGTATGATACTATTATCGTGTAATAATGTCAATATCTTTGTAGCATATTTTCTCAGAAATTATAAAATATATTCGTTACTATTTGTTACATTCTTAGTAATAATTGTACATTTGCGCATTAAATGATATGATTATACCATGAATCAAACTTTTCCCTCCGCTTATTGCTTTCCACTGCTTATTTCTTTTCACAATCTCCACAGGGGACTTGCTTGATTCGATTAAATAATCATTGCAGATATCGGAGGCAGATATGTTATTATCAGAACAGTTCTATCAGACAGAAAAAACAGGATACCTGAACGAACAATTCCGACTTTTTCATCTTAAAGACCAGACCAGAAAGGAATTCTCTTACCATTATCATGATTTTCACAAGGTAGTTATCTTCATCTCCGGCAAGGCTGCTTATCATATAGAAGGAAAAGCTTATCAACTGAAACCATGGGACATTCTTCTGGTAAACCGCCATGCCATCCACCGCCCGGAGATTGATCCATCTGTTCCATATGAACGTTTTATTCTCTGGATTCAAAACAATATTCCCTGGCAGGAACTGCTGAAATGCTTCCAGAAAGCAAATGACCGAAGCTATAATCTGGTACGTCTGAATTCTGCTCTTCAGGAAAAGATGAAAGACATCCTGTTTGAACTGGAAAATTCCGCAAAATCCGATGAATATGGAAAGGAAATCCTGACACAGTCACTTTTTCTTCAATTTATGGTTTATCTGAACCGTATCTTTCTGGAAAAGCAGTACATTTTTGATAAAAAATCCTACACCTTTGACTCGCAGATTGCCAGTATCCTTCAGTATATCAACCACAATCTGAAAGAAGATCTGTCTGTAGAAACGCTTTCTGCCAGATATTATGTAAGCAAGTACCATCTGATGCGGAAGTTCAAACAAGAAACCGGCTATACCCTTCATAATTATATTGTAAACAAGCGGCTTCTTATGGCACGTACTCTGATCTCAAATGGAATGCCTGTGACAAAAGCAGCACAGGAAAGCGGGTTCGCAGAATACAGCACTTTTTCCCGGGCATACCGTAAACAGTTCAAAACCAACCCCAGCGAAGAACTACCTCATTATAGCAATCCTCTAAAATAATGCATCCACTACCTTTACACAACAATTCCATAACACAAAAAAGATGTAACCATGTCTGAAAGAATCTTTCTTCTCAGACATAATTACATCTTTTATTGTTCTCAGGTCGGACAGATATTCGCGCTCCGCTTACTGTTTCACTTTCTTCTTCGCTGTCGCACAGTAGAATACGAATCCCAGCAGTACCAGTGCCACGATCATCCATCCGGCCAGTGCTGCTGTTCCCAGACCTGCAAATTTATCATAGTAACCTTTCAGATAGATCACAATGATAATCGCCGGAATTCCATAGGCAACATAATTTTTCAGACATTTCGGGAATTTCATACCTGTACCGGCATTCACCTCTGCAATGAAATTGTCCCATCCCCATCCGTTCTTTCTGGTACAAAACAGAAGGTAACCAAGACTTCCAAGAGGAAGAAGGTTATTAGAAACAATAAAGTCTTCCAGATCCATGATGTTGCTTCCATCTCCGAATGGCTGGAATCCGGAAAGTACATTGAATCCAAGCACACATGGAATGCTTAAGATCATAACAAGAACTGCGCAGACAACAACACTCTTTTTACGGTTCCAGCCAAACAGTTCCATATTAAACACGATCAGGTTCTCAAATACAGCAATGATCGTTGAAACCGCAGCAAATGTCAGAAACAGGAAGAACAGACTTCCCCACAAAGCCCCTCCGCTCATCTTTGCAAAAATATTGGGCAGAGTGATAAAGATAAGGCTTGGACCTGCATCCGGCTGGATTCCATAGGAGAAGCACGCCGGAATAATGATAAATCCTGCTGTCAGCGCAACAAAAGTATCGAGTACGGTGATGCTTACCGCCTCTCCGGTAAGGCTTCTGGATTTGTCCAGATAACTTCCGAAGATCAGCATGGCACCAATACCAATGGATAATGTAAAGAATGACTGACTCAATGCCGCAAATACTACATTACCAACTCCTGCTTCCTTAATCTTCTGAAAATCAGGAATCAGATAGAAGCTGATTCCTTCTCCCGCGCCTTCCATCATTACTGAATGAACCGCAAGGATCACCATAATGATAAGCAGTGCACTCATCATTACTTTGGAGATTTTTTCAATACCATTCTGCAATCCCATGAAACAGACTGCAAATCCAATCAGACAGATGATCACCATCCATAACATCATCGTCGGTGCATTTCCCAGCATATCGGAAAAAGACTGTGTTACTGCTTCCGGAGTCGCTCCAACGAAATCTCCCCGCAGACTCTTCACACAATAGTAGATCATCCATCCTCCTACTGTTGTGTAAAACATCATCAGCATATAACATCCAATAATACCAATAAATTTCAATGGCTTCCAGCCGCTTCCTGCAGGTGCCAGTTTGTCAAAACATTTCGCAACACTTGTGTGGCTTCCCCGTCCTACCGCAAATTCTGCTACCAGAACCGGAATACCGAGAATAACCAGAAAACATAAGTAGATCAGGATAAAGGCCGCGCCTCCATATGCCCCGCAGATATACGGAAACTTCCACACGTTTCCAATACCAATGGCACATCCTGCTGACACCAGGATAAAACCAAGGCGTGAGCCGAAAGACTCTCTTTTCATACTGTTTTTCCCCCTTTATGGAATTGTTATGTGACTGTTCATCAATCATAATCACATAGCTGTGGATGTACTGAACAGTTCAGACAGATATTCACAATCTGCCAATTCAACGCGCTAACGTGTTTTTGCGCACGATAAAAGGGCCTCATGATTCAGCCCTTTTATTTTGCAGCAGACATGATCTGCTCACAATGTTCTGTTTACAAAATCATTACTGCCCGCTCTGTAGTAATGAACTCACCATATACCAAAATGGGAGTCTTCTCAACTGAGATAAACGAGTCAGGCCTTATTCTTACGTCCACAGCACTGTTTGTATTTCTTACCGCTTCCACATGGGCAGGGATCGTTCGGATATACTTTGATTTCTTTTCTCTGAACCGGTTTCTTAGGACCGGCACTGTCATCCTTGTTTGTTCCGGTAACTTTAGCTACCTGTTCACGCTCGATCTTCTGCTCTACATGTACATGGTACAGCATACGAAGAGTATCTTCCTGAATGGATGTGATCATTTCGTTGAACATATCAAATGCACTCATTTTATATTCAACAACCGGATCTCTCTGTCCATAAGCAGCAAGTCCGATACCCTGACGAAGGATTTCCATATCATCAATGTGATCCATCCACTTGCTGTCAATGCATTTCAGAAGTACAACTCGCTCTAATTCACGAAGCTGCTCCGGTTCCGGGAACTCTGCTTCTTTTTCTTCATAGAGCTTCACTGCCTCTTCTTTCAGTTCATGTCTGATCTCATCGCGTTTCTTGCCTTTTACACTCTCAGCTGTAAGCGGTCTGATCGGAATGATCGGAGTAAGAACACCGTTAAATTCATTCAGATCCCACTCTTCAGAATCTACATCATCAGAGAAACACATATCAACATAAGTATCCACTGTATCCTGGATCATCTTATAGATTGCTTCACGCATATTCTCACCGTCGAGAACCTGACGACGTTCTTTGTAGATAATCTCACGCTGTTCATTGTTTACCTGATCATAATCAAGAAGATTCTTACGGATACCAAAGTTGTTAAACTCAATCTTCTCCTGAGCTTTCTCAATTGCATTGGAAAGCATCTTGTGCTCAATCTGTTCATTCTCTGCAACACCAAGAGATGTAAAGATCTTCATCAGTCTCTCAGAACCGAACAGACGCATCAGGTCATCTTCCAGGGAAATATAGAAACGGGATTCACCCGGATCTCCCTGACGTCCGGAACGTCCGCGAAGCTGATTATCAATACGTCTGGACTCATGACGTTCTGTACCGATGATCATCAGACCACCTGCATTTCTTGCCACATCATCCAGCTTGATATCTGTACCACGACCAGCCATGTTAGTGGCGATCGTAACTGCTCCTGCCTGACCTGCCTGTGAGACAATCTCTGCCTCAAGTTCATGGAACTTGGCATTCAATACATTATGTTTGATTCCCTGTCTCTTCAGCATACGGCTGAGAAGCTCGGAAGTTTCAATCGTAATGGTACCGACCAGTACAGGCTGCTGTTTCGCATGAGCTTCCACTACAGCATTGACAACTGCGTTGAATTTCTCTTTCTTTGTCATATAAACAGCATCTTCATGGTCAACTCGGATAACCGGTCTGTTAGTCGGGATCTCTACAACGTCCATTGCATAGATATCACGGAATTCTTTCTCCTCTGTGACAGCTGTACCGGTCATACCGCCCTTCTTATCATATTTATTAAAGAAGTTCTGGAAAGTGATGGTTGCCAGAGTCTTGCTCTCACGTTTGATCTTAACATGCTCTTTCGCTTCGATTGCCTGATGAAGACCATCTGAGTAACGGCGTCCCGGCATGATACGTCCGGTGAATTCATCAACAATAAGGATTTCATCATCTTTAACTACATAATCCTGATCCTTATGCATCAGGTTATGGGCACGAAGTGCAAGTGTAATATTATGCTGAATCTCCAGATTCTCCGGATCTGCCAGGTTTTCAATATGGAAAAATTTCTCAACCTTATGAACGCCCTGCTCTGTAAGGTTTACGATCTTATCTTTTTCATTTACAACGAAGTCACCTGTCTCGATAACTTCTTCACCCATGATGGCTGCCATCTTGGTCATCTCATGGCTGGCTTCACCGCGCTCTAACTGCTGAGCAAGGATATCGCAGGCCTCGTATAACTTGGTTGACTTACCGCTCTGTCCGGAAATGATCAGAGGGGTACGTGCCTCGTCGATGAGAATGGAGTCGACCTCATCGATGATACAGTAGTGCAGATCTCTCTGTACCAGCTGTTCTTTATAGATAACCATGTTGTCACGCAGATAATCGAAACCGAGTTCGTTGTTCGTAACATAGGTAACATCACAGTTGTATGCAGCACGACGCTCATCCTGCTTCATATCATTTAAAACAACACCGACTGTCAGGCCAAGAAACTCATGGATCTTTCCCATTTCTTCCGCATCTCGTTTAGCCAGGTAATCGTTGACTGTTACGACATGCACACCTTTGCCTTCCAGTGCATTTAAATATGACGGAAGTGTGGCGACAAGTGTTTTACCTTCACCTGTTCTCATCTCTGCGATACGTCCCTGATGGAGAATGATACCACCGATAAGCTGCACACGGAAATGTTCCATTCCAAGAACACGCTTGCCAGCTTCACGTACAACCGCAAATGCCTCAGGAAGCAGATCATCCAGTGTCTCTCCCTCTTCAAGACGTTTCTTAAATTCTCTTGTTTTTCCTCTGAGTTCTTCGTCGCTTAACTTCTGCATGTCCGGGCGCAGGCTCTCAATTTTCTCAACCAGAGGCATGATACGCTTAACCTCTCGCTGGCTGCGGGTCCCGAATACTTTTGAAAACATATTCATATTAGGTTTTACTCCTGTTTATTTCTTTTTTATACAAGCATTGCTGCCATATAACAATTGCTACTGTGCGGAATAATTTCTGTTCACTCCGTCCACAGCAGACATGTCAGCAGCATGCGAACATTACAAACGCTTACTATAATACACAATACTTGTATATTCTAACACTTTCCGTTATGGAAAACAATGAATTTTTCATGAACAAACCAAGAAAATTACGGAGTCACCAAAATTTACGTTACTGTTCACTCCGTTCACAGTAACGTAGCCAAAATTCATTCCAGATTGCCTGCGGCAATGGAATTTTGGCTTGTATGTCTCGGGATTTTGGCATATTCATACCAAAACACCTCGCGGGATAGTGGTGTGTGAACAGTAACAAATTTATCGCTTTGTATCCACGATCAGTCTGCCAAATTTCTGCAGTTCCTTTTTGGCCTGTATAAAATCCGGTAAATGCCACTCCCAGTTCGGAGAACCAATGGTTCCCGGTGTGTTGATATGGCCCTCTTTTCCAAGTCCAAGAATATCTGCCAACGGAATGATCGCATATTCTGCCTGATTCTGCATGGTATACTGCAGGAATCTGTCCTTGACAGAGCCCTGTGATGCTCCCGCCCTCTTTAACATCCGGCGGATTTTTCTTCTGGCTGCGGCACTCATATTTCCATACCACTGCATGATCGTATCATTGTCATGCGTTCCTGTGTAAAAAATCATGTTTTCCACATCATGGAAGGTATCTCGGGCATATTTTCCACCTGTTTCTATGGAGAAGATCAGAATCTTCATTCCCTTCAGATGATAATGATCTTTCAGCATCAGAACCTCCGGACGAAGCAGCCCCAGATCCTCTGCTACCAGATCTAATCCCGGAATTTCTTTCTGAAGTGTATCAATGACCTCATATCCCGGTGCCTCGATCCATTCACCGTCAATAGCAGTCGGGCAGTCTGCCGGAATTTTCCAGTATGTATCAAATGCCCTGAAATGGTCGATCCTTATAATATCAAACAATTTGTTGCTATAGCCGATTCTGTCCACCCAGAATCTGTAATCCTGTTCCTTCATATGCTCCCAGTCATAGATCGGATTTCCCCATCTCTGCCCTGTAGCACTGAAATAATCAGGCGGTACTCCGGCGATGAAGATCGGACGTCCATCTGTATCAAGAAGAAAGTTATCTTTTCCACCCCATACGTCTACAGAATCCTGTCCCACATAGAAAGGAACATCTCCCATAATCTGGATTCCGGCATCGTTTGCAGCCTTCTTCACCTTCATCCACTGTGTGTAGAAAATATACTGAAGAAACATCTGATACTGTGCCTCTGTCTCCACCTCTGCCGGTAACTTCTGTCTGTTCTCCGGCCAGGTTCTATATTCTTCCGGCCAGTCATTCCAGCATTCTCCGTTATTTGCTTTCTTTAATGCGCGGAACACACCATACTCATATACCCATTCCTGTGAAGCAAATTCTTTATATGCTGTTTCTTCCTGTCCCTTTTTCTCTGTAAAAACATCAAACGCAGTTCTTAAGAAAGGCTCTCTGTACTGGCGGACAGCCTCATAATCTACTCTTGTAGCTCTCTCCTGAAATTCCTTTGGATGTTCCTTTAACAGACCTTCCTCTGCAAGCGCATCAAGACTGATATACAACTCATCCCCTGCACAGGAGGAATATGGCTGGTATGGGGAATTACCATAGCCAACCGGATTCAGTGGCAGTATCTGCCATATCTTTACATGATTCTCCTTTAATAACTCGATAAATTGGAATGCAGATTCTCCAAGTTCTCCGGCACCAATACGGGACGGAAGTGCGGAAACTGGCATTAATACTCCGGCTTTTCTCATGATTTTTGTGCTCCTTCCTTCTTTTTACACTTCTTCATTTATAAAATTTCGGTAACTATTCTTCAGCAATCCATTCCAACAGAACGTTCCACCAGAATATACAAGTCAATATTCCATTGCCGCAGACAATCCGGAATGAATTTCAACTTGTAATTTTTTAACTGCTGAACAGTTACAAATTTCATAATATCTTTTGATATTTTAACATATTTAGGCCACTGCGTCAAAGCATTCCTTATGCGCTAAAGGTATATATTTTTCCTGACAAAAAAGCTCCCTTACAGGGGGCATTTTGTCTCTCTGTAAGGAAGCTTTTCTTTATGAAAACTTTTTTATGGCTGTCTATGTTTCATATTTTTGATCTTATAAGCAGATTTAGAATTCCGGTTCGATCAGACCGTAAGTATTGCCTTTACGTTTGTAAACTACATTTACCTGCTCTGTCTCTGCATTGTAGAATACAAAGAAATTATGTCCGAGCAGTTCCATCTGTACGCATGCATCTTCCGGATACATTGGTTTGATTCCGAATTTCTTGGTACGGATGATCTTAACTTCTTCATCCTCATCGTAGTCCTTGTCCAGATATGCTTTCTGGAAGTTGGCTGCTGCCTGCTGTTTGTCTACGATTTTATTTTTGTACTTGCGAAGCTGACGTTCAATGACTTCCTCTACCAGATCGATTGATACATACATGTCATTACTTACCTGTTCGGAACGAATGATATTTCCTTTTACAGGGATTGTCACTTCAATTTTCTGTCTTTCTTTTTCAACACTTAAAGTTACTACAACTTCGGTGTCAGGAGTGAAATACCTTTCCAGTTTACTGAGCTTGTCCTGGACTGCTGTCTTAAGACCTTCTGTAACTGTAATATTTTTTCCGCTGATGATAAACTTCATGCTTCCATCCCCTTTGCTGTTTGATGAATCTATTATAACACACATTTTTGAATTTTAACACTATTTTATTAAAATTTCACATTTTTTCTGTTTACTTCAGAAATAACTTTAAAGTTCCTTTGTCATTATGGGGAAATAGCAAAAATTCTGTAATTGTTCTGTACATTTTCACTGTGATTCCTGAGATTACTATAAAAATTAGTTAAAGTTTAATCAGTTCTGAGAATGAAATATTTCCGCCAAAAAGATCCAATGCACTGCCTACTGTGACATCCAGTCTGTTTTTTCCATATTTTCGCAGATCCTCAATATCCTTCATGGAGCCAACTCCACCTGCGTAGGTAACCGGATTTCCTTTATACTCCCCCAGCAGAGATGCAAGTTCTGTTTCAACTCCGCGTGCCTTTCCCTCCACATCTACTGCATGGACCAGAAACTCATCGCAGTAACTTCCCAGTTCTTTCATAATATCCAGTGTCATAGTGACATCTGTAAATTTCTGCCAGCGGTCTGTCACAATATAGTATTTTCCATCTTTTCTGCGGCAGCTCAGGTCAAGAACCAGTTTCTCTTTTCCCACAGTCTCTTTCATTTTGTTCAGATTTTCCCAGGAAATCCTTCCATCTTTAAATACATAAGATGTAACGATTACATGACTGGCACCTGCACTAAGATATTCCCCTGCATTTTCCGGGTTCACTCCTCCGCCGATCTGTAATCCTCCCGGATAAGTATGTAATGCAAGAATCGCCTGTTCTTTTGTTGATTCATAGTATGGGGAGTCATGACCATTTAACAGAATTACATGTCCTCCTTTTATCCCTGCCTTTTTATATAATTCTGCATAGAAAGATGCATCCTGCTCAGATACAAAATTCTCACTTGCCTGATCCTGTACGTCCGTAAGGCTCCCACCTACAATCTGCTTTACTTTTCCATTATGTATATCAATACATGGGCGAAATTTCATAAAATTCGTACCTCCATATCCGTTATATGTACTCTCAGAATCTTTTTATACTATAGCAATTCCATAAAATACTGCAATCAAGACAGTTCAGCAGAGTGTGAAGGACAAAGAAGATACCTGCAGGCGTGCCGACGCAGGATTTCAGTTACTGTTCACTCCAGTAAAGGATTTCACGCTCTGATGAACTGAATCAATATGCATTATTTACGATGATTGCTATAGTTGGCTGTAAAAACAAATACAATAAAACTCCGGGAGTACACTATTTCAATTTTATCAATTTAACACGATAATACCATAAAATATTCCTGATGTCTATCTTCCTTCTGCCGCATTGCCAACAGCATCACCCACATCTTCTACAGCATTACCTACCCCTTCGCCCAGGTCTTTGACGCTGTTTCCCAGTTCGCCGGATACTGTGCCGTCACCGTTGTTGTTTTCATCAATTCTGGCATTATCTGCTGCATTGCTATTCTGTTTTGTCTCATTTTCTGTAGCTTCATCCTCTGCGGAAGTTCCATTGTCTGTAACGGTTCCACCATTATTTACATTGTTATCTGCCGCATTGTTTCCTGATGTGCTATTTCCATTTGTATTGTTTTCTCCTGCGTTATTTTCCATGTTATCATCGTTTGCAGCATTATTATCCGTCATATTTTCTTCGTTTGTGTCTGCCTCATCAGCTGCTTTATTTGCATTTCCACATGCTGTGAATATGCCCAATGACATAATAAGTGCTGTACCTGTCAGAATCTTTTTTACCTTTATTCCCATATTCATCTCCTGTTCCCGGAAAGCATTCTGCCGGTCCATGCAGCAGAACCTCTCCGTCTTTTCATGTTTTTATATTATGTTTTTAATATGTACCAAAAACTCAATACTATTCTGGAAAAAATTTACTTTTCATGCTATGATTTAAATAACACAAAACAGATTACTCCGTACATATATACTCCCACAATCTAGCGTACCGACAAGTTGCTATAGCAGGATTTCACTCATTAATGAGATGGATTGACTGCAGTATTTTACGGAATATCTATAACTCATATTTACAGGAGATTATCATGAAAAGAAAAAGGAACCATTCACTTCGCAGCTCTGTTTTCATATTTCTGGCTGCACTTTTCCTGCTGTTTACCTGCAGTGTTTCTACTATCTATGCATCCACACTTCAGAAACCTGATATCGCAGCATCGGGAAAATTTGTAAAAGACGGCGATTACTGGATTTACCGCTATGATGATAAAACCATCGCCAAAAATGTATTTCTGAAAATTGACAAAAAGACCTATTATTTTAACAAACTCGGACACCGCTGGTGCAGCTGGCATACGATCAAAGGCAAAAATTATTATTTCGGAACCAGATCTCAGGGATATCTGATAAAGAATTCTCTTATCAAATATAAAAGAAATTATTACTATGTCGGTAAAGACGGTGCCATGGTTACCGGATGGTACACTGATAAATCCGGAAAGAAATACTATTTTGGCAAAGACGGAAAAGCAGTTACAGGAAAACACAAGATCAAGGGAACTTACTATTACTTTAACCAGAATGGTACTGTCACCCACACCGGATTAAATTATTCCCTTTCCTCTGACTGTGCACTGCTCATGAATGCAGATACCGGTCAGATTATTTATGGCAAAAATGAAAATGTTGCTCATGCCAACGCTAGCACAACCAAGATTATGACCTGTATCCTTGCACTTGAAAACTGCAAATTAAACGAAAAAGTAAAGTTCTCCCCTTACGCAGCATCTATTGAACCCAGCAAGCTTTATGCAAATGCAGGAGAAATATTTTATCTGAAAGATCTGCTTTATTCCCTGATGCTTCCCTCCCACAACGACACCGCAGTTGCCATTGCCGAACACGTCAGCGGTTCCACTGCAAAGTTTGTTAAATTAATGAATAAAAAAGCAGCAGAGATCGGATGTACGAATACACATTTCGCAACCCCAAATGGTCTGGATGCAGGGTATAACCATTACACAACAGCTTCTGACCTGGCAAAAATTGCCCAGTATGCGATCAAAAAGCCTATGTTCCGCAAACTGGTGAGCACCGGCTATTATTCTTTCTCTAATCTCAACACCGGCAGAAGCTATTCTATCGGCACCACCAACGCCCTGCTCGGCAATGTTCCGGGAGTTCAGGGTATGAAAACAGGCTATACCAACAAAGCAGGCTATTGTTTTGTCGGACTTTCTTATTCCGCAAGGGGAAACACCTATATTTCTGTTGTCCTGGGTGCAGATTCATCTTCTACCCGCTGGCAGGATTCCAGAACATTGCTGACTTACGCATATAATCATTGATCAGAATTATTATAGCAGCATACAGGTCAATATTACAAAAAAGGAAAGTGTTCTGAAACATCAGATACACTTTCCTTTTATATATTTTATTTCACTGCTATGAAGATACTGAAAATTACCAGTTATCAATTTTTACTGCATTCCTGATTATTTTGCACTAATAACATCGCTCATATCATATCTTCCTGCCGGTTTGCCTGCAAGGAATTTCGCAGCTTCAACAGCACCCTTTCCAAATACCGCTTTGGAATATGCAGTATGCTTAAATTCAATCACTTCATCCGGACCTGCGAAGATCACTTCGTGTTCTCCTACGATTGTTCCACCGCGGACTGCTGAGATACCGATTTCCTTATCATCTCGCATCTCACGTCTCTGGCTGCGGTCATAAATATAATGATACTGGTTATCCATTGCCTCATTAATACTGTCAGCCAGTGCAAGTGCTGTTCCGCTTGGTGCATCCAGTTTCAGTCTGTGATGCTTCTCAACAATCTCCATGTCAAATCCTGCTGTTGCCAGAACCTTTGCCGCATCCTGAAGCAGTTTCATCAGAGTATTGATTCCAAGAGACATATTTGCAGATTTCAGAACTGCGACATTCTTAGATGTCTCTTCCACCTTTGCGAGCTGCTCCTCGCTTAAACCGGTTGTACATAATACAACCGGGAGTTTGCGTTTCTCACAGTAAGCAAGAAGTGCATCTGTTGCTTTTGCAGAAGAGAAGTCGATAAGGGCATCTGCCTCTACCTGGCATTCTTCCATATTTGTATATACAGGGTAGCTGTTCTTTCCCTGATCTGCCACATCGATACCTGCTACGATCTCAGCATCCGGATCCTTCTCCACAAGTCCGGAGATTACCTGACCCATGTGACCGTTACAGCCATGCATAATAATCTTTACCATTTGTCTATTCCTCTCAATTCCAGTATATCGGCAAGTTGATTTTCCGAACAATCCTGCGGTTATATTTATGCAAGTTTAATTCCGAAATTCTTCAGTTCTTCAGCAAGTTTTGCCTTGTTTGCATCTTCCATCTCGGATAATGGCATACGAAGTGGTCCCACTTCTTTACCCATCAGATTCAGAGCTGCTTTCACCGGAATCGGGTTTACTTCACTGAACAGTGCATGAATTAACGGGATTGCCTTTAACTGGATTTCTGCTGCACCCTTTGTATCTCCTTCAAGGAATTTCATAACCATATCATGTGTTTCCTTAGGAGCAACATTAGAAAGTACGGAAATTACTCCAAGTCCGCCAAGTGAAAGGATTGGAAGTACCTGATCATCATTTCCTGAGTAGAGTTCAATGCAGCCATCAGCCATGGACATCATGGTTGCAATCTGTGAAAGATCTCCGCTTGCTGCTTTGATACCGACAATATTCTTAACATTTTTAGCCAGAGCTACTGCTGTTGCAGGCTGGATGTTACATCCTGTACGGCTCGGAACATTGTACATAATGATCGGTGTTTCCGGAACTGCCTCTGCAATAGCTGTATAATGAGCGATCAGTCCTTTCTGAGTCGCCTTGTTATAATATGGAGTCACTATAAGAAGTGCATCTGCACCGTAAGAAGCAGCCTCCTTTGACATCATAATTGCAGTTTCCGTACAGTTGGAACCTGTACCTGCGATAACCGGAACACGTTTGTTTACCTTGTCGATTGCAAACTTAATTGTCTTAAGATGCTCTCCATGCGTCATCGTTGATGATTCTCCTGTTGTTCCGCAGATAATGATCGCATCTGTACTGTTTGCAATCTGATACTCCAGAAGTTCCTCCAGTTTATCATAATTAACCTTGCCATCTTCATACATAGGGGTTACGATTGCAACACCTGCACCTTTAAAAATTGCCATTTGCCTTCCTCCTTTATTCTTCTGTAATTTCCATACAGATTACTGTCCATTCATAAACAATAATCAGGTTTTATACACCTTATACAATCTCTGTTGTCAGTGTAGTTATGCTGTCTGCATATTTACGCAGGCTGTCCGGTAACGTCCGTCCCGTAAGCAAAATATGCATACTCTCGTCCTTCATCTTCAGGATATCACCGATTGCCTCTGCAGTAGTGATCCCATAATCCGGAAGTGCAAGAATCTCATCCAAGAGCAGAAAATCGCATTCCTGCGTTGCGATCACTTTGCGCGCAAAATTCAAAGCATTGAGAATATTGGTTTTCTCCTCTGCCTTCTCCTGCTCATTCAGCTCCTCATATCCTTCATCATGCTTCTCAAAACGGAATATCTTAATATCCAGATTATCCAGTTCCTCCAGAAAATCCAGTTCCCTGTGCTCTCTTCCTTTCAGAAACTGAATAATAATGACGCTTTTACCCTGTGCGGAAGCTCTCAGACACTGACCGATCGCCAGAGTTGTCTTTCCCTTTCCCTCGCCACAGTAAACCTCTGTAAATTCTTTTTCCATAACAAACAATTCCTCTTATCGTTATTGAAATTGTACCTTCTTCTCTGTGTCATTACAGACATGATAAACAGCAGTCTGTTTTCGACTTCTGCGATGAGCTTCCGGCATATTCACGCCGGAATGCTTCGTGGAACAGCAGGCTGCCATAGTTATCTGAATACGCTTATATTACCGCAGTTTATGAAGAATTGCAAGTGTTACTGTTTACAGTAATCGTTACTGTTCACTCCGTGTTACTGTTCACTCCGTTCTCAGCAACACGCTTCGCGATGCACAGAATCTATGCTAATCGCATAAATTCGCGCGGTATGTCTCGGGTTTTCTGTGACCTTCGCTCACAAAAAACACCTCGCGGGATATCACCAGTGAACAGTAACCACTCCGTTCACAGTAACGTGGCCAAAATTCATTCCAAATTGCCTGCGGCAATGGAATTATTCCATATATTCCAGCTTGCTTACAGATACTTCATACGCAACTCTCTTCTCTGTTTCATTTTCCCCGATCCGTTTCATATATTCTCTGCTCTGGATACGTCCCCAGATCAGGACATGACCGCCAACTTCAAACGCAGATGCATAGCGGGCATTTCTGCCCCAGCAGATGCATGGTATGTAATCTGATTTTCCATACGGACGATTTACTGCCAGCAGCACATCCGCAATTTCTCTTCCAAGAGGAGTTTTACGGTACACCGGAGGCTTACAGATATATCCGTCCAGAAAAATCTGATTTACCGGAACTGTTTCATCCTCTTCTTCCACAAACTTCAGTTCTCTGCTGAATACTGAAAGCACGAGACGGTTGTGCTTCTCCTCATGGCGGTTATATGAGCGGAACTGTCCATGGATTTCCACATATTCTCCGATATAATCCTGCGTTACATCCACCAGCCGTTCAGAAACCATCACCGGAATCCTGTCTTCCGAATCACTGAGCCTTTTGACCAGCAGCTCAGTCATATAGAAGCCTTCTCCAAAGACCTGATGACTGAATGTAAAGCCTGCTGCAATTTTGCCCATCATAGATACCTGATTGTTTTCAATAATTTTATCTGCCATAATGTGGTTCTCCTTCCCTGTAGAGCATCTGTGTCAGAATCCCTGCCTGCAATGCAGACCGTAAATCGTCTCTGCTTTTTCAGCGATCCCGCATATGCTCCTCTGTACCTTGTATTGTTCTTTATAAGGTTATGTACAGGCATTCTCATTTAGAACCAGAATCTGCAAAAATAAAAAAAATTATTTTAACACCTTGTAATCTGGCGAAAATGTGGTAAACTGAAAATTCGGGTAACTTATTGAAAAAAACACATAATAATAGGAACAAATTCATCTGCAAGATTATATCGTGCTTGAAAAATGCTTTTGCAGCAAAATAATCCTGCTGATAACACATGAATATTAACAATTCCGGTAACTGTTCAGCCAGTGTGCCGAACAGTTACCCATTCAAAGCTTAAAGAGGAAAGGAAAATCATTTTATGAGAACAAAACGTGAAGATGTCCGTAACGTAGCCATTATCGCCCACGTTGACCATGGTAAAACAACTCTGGTTGACCAGCTTCTGAAACAGAGCGGTGTATTCCGCGAAAATCAGGAAGTTCAGGAACGTGTCATGGACTCCAATGATATTGAGCGTGAGCGTGGTATCACTATTTTATCCAAGAATACAGCTATTCATTACAAAGATACAAAAATTAATATCATCGACACACCAGGACATGCTGATTTCGGCGGCGAAGTAGAACGTGTACTTAAAATGGTAGACGGTGTTATTCTTCTCGTTGACGCTTTCGAAGGTGCTATGCCTCAGACTAAATTCGTTCTTAAGAAAGCCCTTGAACTTGATCTCCATGTAATCGTATGTATCAACAAGATTGACCGTCCGGAAGCTCGTCCTGACGAAGTTGTAGATGAAGTTCTGGAACTTCTTATGGATCTTGGTGCTTCTGATGAGCAGCTTGACTGCCCGTTCCTGTATGCTTCTGCAAAAGCAGGTCATGCTGTGATCGACTTAAACGATACTCCTAAGGATATGGCTCCTCTGTTTGACGCTATTCTGAAATATATCCCTGCTCCGGAGGGAGATCCTGATGCAGATACTCAGGTTCTGATCAGCACCATTGACTACAACGAATATGTGGGACGTATCGGTGTAGGTAAAGTTGAGAATGGTAAGATTGCCGTTAATCAGGAGCTGACTCTGTTAAACCATCATGATCTGGACAAACGTAAGAAAGTTAAAATCAGCAAGCTCTATGAGTTTGACGGTCTGAATAAGGTTGAAGTAAAGGAAGCTACTATTGGTTCCATCGTTGCTATTTCCGGTATCGCAGACATCCATATCGGTGATACTCTCTGCGGCGGAGAAAACCCGGAGGCAATTCCTTTCCAGAAGATTTCCGAGCCTACCATTGCCATGAACTTCATCGTAAATGACAGTCCGCTGGCAGGACAGGAAGGTAAATACATCACATCCCGTCATCTTCGTGACCGTCTCTATCGTGAGCTGAATACAGATGTCAGCCTTCGTGTAGAAGATACTGAAACAACAGAAGCCTTTAAGGTTTCCGGACGTGGAGAACTTCATCTGTCTGTCCTGATCGAGAACATGAGACGTGAAGGTTATGAATTCGCAGTAAGTAAACCGGAGGTTCTGTACAAAACAGACGAGCGCGGAAAGAAACTTGAACCTATGGAAATCGCTTATGTAGATGTTCCGGAAGAATTTTCCGGTACTGTAATCCAGAAGCTGAGCGAACGTAAAGGTGAGCTGCAGGGTATGAGTACTGCCAGTGACGGTACTGTCCGTCTGGAATTCCACATTCCTTCCCGTGGACTGATCGGATTCCGTGGTGAGTTCCTTACTTCCACCAAGGGTACCGGCATCATCAATACTATGTTTGACGGATATGCTCCTTACAAGGGAGATTTCCAGTACAGAAAACAGGGATCTCTGATCGCTTTCGAGGCTGGTGAAGCTGTTACTTATGGTCTGTTCGCAGCCCAGGAGCGTGGTACTCTGTTTATCGGACCTGGTGCAAAGGTTTACAGCGGTATGGTTATCGGACAGAATGGTAAAGCCGAAGATATCGAGCTGAACGTATGCAAGACAAAACATCTGACTAACACACGTTCTTCTTCCGCTGATGATGCACTGAAATTAACTCCACCAAGAGTTCTCAGTCTGGAACAGGCCATCGATTTCATCGACCAGGATGAACTCCTTGAGGTTACACCGGAGTCTCTCCGTATCCGTAAGAGACTTCTGGATTCCAGAGAACGTAAGAGAGCCGCTTTCAGAAAAGCCTGAAACAAATAGAAACTTAAGAAAAATTAAGCCCTGCAGATTTTGCGGGGCTTAATTTTTCTTAATCATTACTGTTCACTCCGTTCACAGTAACTCTTAATCTCCTGCAAACATATGGAAAAACATAAATCCTTCTACAAATTATATTGTTATATTTTCACGAAATTCCAAGTTAGTATTTGTTAACTTTTTCATATGCTTTATAATTGACAAATGATTAACAAAGTCATATAATAGCATCATCGAGGTTGTTAATTTATTAACGTTATTTTTTTAACTTTCTCTCAGTTGCCAACAGAACATATATTGTTAAATTTTTCTCATATATTCTGACAATTGATATTTTATTCACATTATTTACGTGATTATGCACAATTTTCACCATAATATTTCGTTATGCTCATATCAATGTTACTGTTGACCGAATAATCAGTTTATTTGTATAATAAAAACATAACAGGTCACGGTAAATACTTTTAACGAAAACACAAACAGGAGGATTCCCAAATGGCAAAAAAAGAGAACACTATCCCAACCATCATCGACACCCCTGAAGCCCTTACTGCAAAGATTGCAGCCATGAAAGAGGCACAGAAGATTTTCGCAACATTTACCCAGGAGCAGGTAGATAAGATTTTCAAAGCTGCCGCTACTGCTGCTGACAAAGCACGTATCCCGCTTGCTAAAGATGCTGTTGAAGAAACAGGAATGGGTATTGTAGAAGATAAGGTTATCAAGAACCATTACGCAGCCGAGTATGTATACAACGCATATAAGAATACCAGAACCTGCGGTGTGATTGAAGAAGACACTGCTTACGGTATTAAGAAAATAGCTGAACCGATCGGTCTGATCGCTGCAGTTATTCCTACAACCAACCCGACATCTACTGCAATCTTCAAAACTCTGATTGCACTGAAAACACGTAATGCAATCATCATCAGTCCGCATCCCCGCGCAAAGAAATGTACCATTGAGGCAGCAAAGGTTGTTCTGGAGGCAGCTGTAGAAGCCGGTGCACCGGAGGGAATCATCGGATGGATCGATATTCCAAGTCTTGATCTGACAAATCAGGTTATGCGTGAAGCAGACATCATCCTTGCCACAGGTGGTCCCGGAATGGTTAAGGCTGCCTATTCTTCCGGAAAACCAGCTTTAGGTGTAGGTCCCGGAAATACTCCTGTTATCATTGATGACAGTGCAGATATCCGTCTGGCAGTTAACTCCATCATCCATTCCAAGACCTTTGACAATGGTATGATCTGTGCTTCCGAACAGTCTGTAACTGTTCTTGAGAGCATTTATAAGAAAGTAAAAGAAGAATTCCTTTACAGAGGATGCTACTTCCTGAAACCGGATGAATTAGAGAAAGTAAGAAAAACTATCCTTATCAATGGTGCATTGAATGCAAAAATCGTAGGTCAGAAAGCTGCCACTATCGCTGAGATGGCCGGTGTTGCAGTTCCTCCTGAGACAAAGATTCTGATCGGTGAAGTTGAATCTGTAGACATCAGCGAAGAATTCGCACATGAGAAGCTTTCACCTGTACTTGCCATGTACAAGGCCAAAACCTTTGACGAAGCGATTGCCAAAGCTGAACAGCTTGTAGCTGACGGCGGTTATGGACATACCTCCGCTCTCTACATTGACACAAGAGAGAAGGAAAAGATGGAAAAACATGCAGCAGCTATGAAGACCTGCCGTATCCTCATCAATACTCCATCTTCTCAGGGCGGCATCGGCGACCTTTACAACTTCAAACTTGTTCCGTCCCTGACTCTGGGCTGCGGTTCCTGGGGTGGCAACTCCGTATCTGAGAATGTAGGTGTGAAACATCTTATCAACATCAAGACCGTTGCTGAAAGGAGAGAAAATATGCTCTGGATTAGAACACCGGAAAAAGTTTATTTCAAAAAAGGCTGCTTGCCGGTTGCTCTGGATGAGCTTGGCACTGTTATGCACAAGAAACGCTGCTTTATCGTAACAGACTCTTTCCTTTATAAGAATGGATATACTAAGAAGATCGAAGATAAATTAGATCAGATGGGAATCGTACATACCTGCTTCTACGATGTAGAGCCAGATCCATCTCTCGCTTCTGCAAGAGCCGGTGCTGCTGCAATGAGAATGTTCGAGCCTGACTGCATTATCGCAATGGGCGGTGGTTCCGCAATGGATGCCAGCAAGATCATGTGGGTTCTCTATGAAAATCCGGACGCCAACTTTGATGATATGGCTATGGACTTTATGGATATCCGTAAGAGAATCTTCACATTCCCGCATATGGGTAAGAAAGCTTACTTTGTAGCTGTTCCAACATCTTCCGGTACAGGTTCCGAGGTAACACCGTTTGCTATCATTACTGATAAAACTACAGGTATCAAATGGCCTCTGGCAGATTATGAATTAATGCCTGATATGGCTATTGTTGATACAGATAATATGATGAGCGCACCTAAGGGACTGACCTGTGCTTCCGGTATCGACGTTATGACTCATGCACTTGAAGCCTATGCTTCCATGATGGCGTCTGATTATACAGATGGTCTTGCATTAAATGCGATTAAACTGGTATTTAACTATCTGCCACGTGCATACAAAGATGGTTCTGATGTAGAAGCAAGACAGCATATGGCAAATGCTTCCTGCATGGCTGGTATGGCTTTCGCAAATGCTTTCCTTGGCGTAAACCACTCTCTTGCTCATAAGCTGGGAGCTTTCCATCACCTTCCACATGGTATTGCAAATGCTCTGGTTCTGCTTCATGTTCTGCGCTATAATGCAGCCGAAGTTCCGGCTAAGATGGGTACCTTCCCACAGTATCAGTATCCGCACACACTTGCACGTTACGCTGAGATTGGCCGTTCTGTAGGTCTGACAGGCAAGAACGACAGCGAAGTATTTGAAAAGCTTCTCCAGAAACTGCAGGAACTGATGGATACTATTGAGATCAAACATACGATCAAAGAATACGGCGTAGACGAGAAGTACTTCCTTGAAACTCTAGACGAAATGACAGAACAGGCATTCAACGACCAGTGTACCGGTGCCAACCCGAGATATCCATTAATGTCTGAGCTGAAAGAAATCTATCTGAAAGCTTACTATGGTGAGGGAAATATTCCTGAATCCGGGAAAGCCAAAGAGAAAAAAGAAGAGAAATAAGATTTGCTGAAAATAAACCTTTTCCTTTAAAAATATAGTGTTTAAACCAACAAAATGGGGCTGTCAAAAAAAGACAGCCCCTTATTATATTATTTCTTACTGCGATATGCTTCTGCTTCCCAATGTGTGATAAAGTATGTAATATCATCCGTCATATGAAGCGGACCGCCAAAGCTTTCTGCATATACTGCAAGCTTGATGGCATCTTTTACAAGAAGCTGTGCTTTTGCAGCTTTTCCCTTATCATCTTCCATAATAAAGGCGCCAACTCCCTGTACCAGGATCAGTCTTGGCTCTTTGTCATTCTCTTTCATAAATGCGTCCAGCGCATCTTTTGCCTGATCAATATTTTCTACAAATAACGGATATGGTCCACAATATACAATGTGATCCGGTGTAAATGGTTTCAGAAGCGGTGCAGCCGCTGCCTTATCTTTTACGAAGTTATCAGCTTCCGCTACAGGTACAACTTCTACCGCATGTCCCAGTAACTGGGAAAGCTTCTCTGCTGCCTGCTCTTTTTCAGGTGTAATCGCATCACTGACATCAGCAGTTCTTTTTACCTGTTTCTCTAATTTACTGATCACTCCGTCAAATAATACTCCAATTTCCTCTACAGTATTTGCTGCAACGAAAATTCCGTGATTCTGGAGCAAAAGAACCTGAACATCTTTTCCAAATTCTTCTTTATAAGCATTCATTTTCTCATAGCAGATACGCGCAAGTGTATATCCAGGTTTGCAGATATCAATCCAGAGTACATCTTTTCCAAGCAGCTGTTCACTGAGTTCCTTTGCCCCTTTTCCGCAGGTCAGTCCATTGACAAGTGTAGGATGAACATGCAGTACATATGTGTAGGCAAATAAGTTATGGAGCAATGCTTCCACACTTGGACGTTTTGTTTTGTCAGCATCTGTTACTGCAGCCATAACATCTGCAAGATACAGTGATTCACGTTTGACATCATCTTCAGGATAATCTGTTTTCATGATCTCATTCAAGCGTGCTCTGCTCATTTCCACAAATTCCTCTGCCTTGATTGTGGCAAGCTGTGTACCAGAGCCTTTTACATACAATGTGGTGTCGTCTTTTACTGAAGTATTACCACCGCCTGCAAGAACATAAGCAGGGTTGCTTCCATAAGTATTTGACATTTTTACTAGGGTTGAAAGATCCATAGTTAAAATTCCTCCCGTATTTATAATAGTTTTGCTGTTCCCCATTCCATTGTACACGATATCCTGCTTTTTTCCAAGTGTTATGGAGTAAACAGTAACGTTATAATAATCCCGCAAATAATCTCATAAACAGCTGTCCCAATCGCAGATATGCGCTGCGTCCGGTACTGTACTGTTCTGTGACTTCACGGCATTCATCCATTGTTGCTGCAAGATCATTTCGGATATCCAGAACTGCCTGGCAGTCTGCCATAAAGCAGCCGTTTTCAAAATGATGATACAGACTTCTGTAATCCAGATTTATGGTTCCGCAGGTTGCCATACAGTCATCTGCCACACTTATCTTTGCATGACAGAAACCAGGTGTCCATTCATAGATACGCACTCCATGCTTCACCAGTCCATGGTAAAAGGATCGTGTGATATTGTAGATCATCTTTTTATCCGGAATACCAGGTGTGATGATTCTCACGTCTACCCCGCGCTTGGCAGCCAGACACAGAGCATGGCTCATTTCATCTGTGATGATCAGGTACGGAGTCATAAACCAGCAATATTTTTCTGCTTTGTTCACCATACTGATATACACCTCTTCGCCTACCTGTTCATGGTCCATAGGACTGTCCGCATAAGGCTGGATAAAGCCTGTCTGCTTTGCCTGATAATCTGTCTGAACCAGAAATCCGGTAAAATCACTGTCATTTTTATCCTTATCACTGACAGCATTCCACATCTCCAGGAATGTTACTGTTAGGGAACGGACTGCCTCCCCCTCCAGACGGATACCTGTATCCTTCCACTGTCCATAAGGATGTGTGAAATTAAAATATTCGTTGGCAAGGTTGTAACCGCCGGTAAATCCCACTTTTCCATCGATTACTGTGATCTTGCGGTGATCCCGGTTATTCAGGAACACATTCAGACCCGGAGTAAAAGGGTTGAACACTCTGCAATGGATTCCCACATTTTCCATTTTCTTAATGAAGTCTGTATTGATAAACCCAATGGAACCCATGTCGTCATAAAATACTCTGACTTCTACGCCTGCCTTTATGCGGTCTTCCAGAACTCTCTGGATTTTATGCCAGGCCTGTGCATCCTCAATGGCATGATATTCCATAAAAATGAATTTCTCTGCCTTTGCCAGATCTGCCAGCTGAGCCTCCAGCCCTTTGACTGCCTCATCATAATAAATAACATCTGTATTCTGATAGACCGGATAGGAGGCATTTTTCTGTATATAATCAGAAATATTGCCTGCCTTCGGGATTTTCCTGCCAAGCGTTTCCCTGCACTCACTGTCATTGGGAAGCAACGGCAGAAGTTCCCTGTCGATCTGGTCATAACGCTCCCGCATTTTACGGGTACCGCCATTGAGACCAATCAGTAAGTACAATCCCACTCCCAGGATAGGGAATACAAGGATCAAAATAACCCAGGGCATTTTCATAGATGAAGTCTGGTCTGACGCATACAGCTTAAGAACCAGTACACCTGCAAGAAGCCTTGTCATCAGATTGATAATCTCCGCATATTGATTCAGCTTTGTGATCATCGCAATGATAAAAGCTGCTTCCAGTAAAATACATACTGCGGAAAAGCATAATCGTTTTACACCATTTTTCGTTTTCGCCCTGCCTTCCAGGGTATCCTGTTTCATATTCTTTCTCTCTCCCTCTGTCATTGTACGTTAATATTCACTCTATTCCCAGAACACATATCAGACGGATAAAATCATCCTCTTTTTTACTTGCTTATAACCGCTCCGCAGTTTCAGTCAGGAAAGATTTTCTGCACATTTATTTGTGCCTATATACTCTGCTACTTTATCTGTTACTTTATTGCAGATTACCGTATAAGCTGCTCCCAGAACATTGGCACCTATACGAAGTGCTATTGCTGCCGGCATTCCGAAGATCCCTGCTGCAATAGACAACGCTCCAAATGTATTAAATGCAGTCTGCCACGGATATCCTGCTGAATATCCAACTCCGATTCCTCCGATCATTCCAATGTACGGATACATGGATTTAGGAAGTACCAGATACAGCACAATAAACAGCAGACAGCCCACAACATTAAACATTCCTCTGCTCACAGACCTTGGGATACAGTCCTCTGTAAAAGGCAGACATACGGACATACAGGCGATTCCTGCCCACATTGCTCTGGGAAGTCCCAGAAGATTCATAAACAGCATTGCGCTGGATACGATCAGTGTCAGTTTCACATACCATCTGCTTCTTGCTGACTTAAGATCAAATTCCCGGAACAAATCCAGGAAGGTTCTTCGATAGGCTCTGTTTCTCTGGTTCTTATAGAAGACGATCATACAGATCACCATTCCCACCAACAAGCCGATTACACGGAAGGTGTATTCCTTTTCTGTCACATCATAGCCCAGAAGCAGCAAATAGCCCAGAACAAAGGTAGAATGATTGTACATGATCACATTATGACAGCCCAGTATCATCAGCAGTAAAATACACACAGCATTCACTGCAAACGCGGCTAACGGAGGCACTATATTTGCCAGACGGGGTCCTGCCATAAGAATACCGAAGATCCCTGCAATGGAAAGCAGTCCATGTGTTGTCCTGATCCCGAAATCTGCCTGCCGCAGCACAAGCACTGCCAACAGAACAGTAACACCAACTACACTGTTGCTGCTCCCTGTAAGCTTACTGTACATGCTCACCACTGCTACGCAAAAAGCCATAACCAGATACACTTTAAAATTATAGATTAAAATGTGCCGTCTTTTCTCTTTGGGATCTGTGGTGCTTCTGATCAGCTGTTTGGAGCCGGTCGAACTCAATTGTAATTCCTGATAAAATGTCATATCTCGTTACCTCTCTTTCGTGAAAATCTATAAAAATTTATGAATTACCTTTTTTAGTAACGAGCACTATACCGCAGTTCCCTCTGTTAGTCAAGACTTAATTATTTTTCCAGGTCTCTTCTGATTATTTCTTCCAGCCTGTCCAGATCCTCATTGTCAGGATGAGATAACGCCCTGTCAAAATTCCGGATCAGTTCATCCAGGTTTGGTGCATGATCCGGATTCTCCTTCATCTTTACGTATCTGTCCCTGACTGACTGGGGCATTTTCCCCTGACACATAAATTCTCCCATCACTGTATTACTCTCATCAACAGATTCCTTAACTTTCCCGAGAACCTGCTGGAAATAGGCTTCACTGCCTCCGAAGCCTGCTGTTCCAAACAGAAAGATTTTTTTATTTCTCAGGCTCTTTAACAGTTCAAGTGTTGCAGGATCTGCATTCCCTATATCTGTCCAGAATCCAATGTATAATATGTCGGAAGAGAGAGCCTTCGCTCCTTCTGTTCCAAAATAGTCACAGTTTTCCTCAGGCAATACCTCCCTGATCTTCTCTGCAAGCTTCTTTGTGTTTCCTGTTTTACTGCTGTATATAATTGAATATCTTGGTGTTTCCATTGTGTTTCGCTCCTTTTTTATTTTAAGTACTCCCGAAGTCTTCCTTGCATTTGCTTTTGTAAGAAGATTCCGAGAGTACATCAGATGTGCAAGGGACTTACCTGATTCGATCAAACCGCTTTACCAGACTCGTTTACTACTTCATCCCGGAACAGCTTCAGCAACTCTTCCAGACGTTCTCTCAGCTTCTCATTCTTATTATACTGAATCAGTACCACTGTAACAATAGCAGACAGAATCACACATCTGCGGATCAGTTTTCGGATGCGGATACCTCTCTTCACATCTTTTCTTCCCTTTTCATAGAGCCTCTCTGCCATCCTGTCCGCTCTGGCATCTTTGCAGGCAATATAATCATCAATCACCTGCTTATCCTCTTCACAAATGTCCAGACTCTCATACTGACTCCTCAGTTCCTCAAGTTCTGTATTATTCTGCCTGATCACTGTATCTTTGCGGTTAATTCTCTCTGCCGCACTCCAGCTCATTCTCTCTGTTCGTTTACTCATGACAAAAACCCCTTTCGTTTATTTTTTATTATCTTCTATTTTAAACTTTTCTCAGGCTTTTCTCAATAAAATATTGAAAACAAGGGGCTGTCCTGAAAACGTAGTTCAGGACAGCCCCTTTTCTCTATAGTTATTTTTTAATTGTTGTTCTTCAAAATATTCTGCCGGATACATTGGGAAATTTTTCATCAGTTCTTCTGCTTCTCGACGTACCTGTTTAAGAACCTCTTCGTCTTCCGGAGCGTCGGTTACTCTGGAAATCCATTCTGCAATTTTTACCAGTTCTTTTTCCTTTATACCTCTTTCTGTAACAGCTGTTAAGCCAATACGGATTCCACTGGTAATATGCGGTTTTGCCGGATCAAAAGGAACCACCTGTTTATTTACAGAAATTCCTGCTTTATCCAAAGCATCCTGCATTTGACGTCCATTGACATTCTTATTTCTCAAATCTACCACAAGAAGGTGATTATCAGTACCTCCACTTACGATCTCAAAACCATATTTCTGCAGTTCAGTAACTAAAAACTGTGCATTCTTTACAACCTGAGCCATGATATTATGAAATTCCTCGCTGGCAGCATATTTAAATGACCAGCATTTTGCCGCCATGGTATTTAGATGAATCGAACCCATGCTGCCCGGGAACGTACCTTTATCCAACAGTTTCGCATATTTTTCTTTACAAAATACCATTCCGGAACGAGCGGAGCAGAAGGTTTTTGTCGTGGATGAAGTGACAAAATCCATATACGGAATCGGACTTGGAATCACTTTTGCAGCAACAAGGCCGGCAACGTGAGCCATATCACACATGGAGTAGGCTCCCACTTCTTCTGCTATTTTTGCAATCTTTTCATAATCAATCAATCTTGGATAAGAACTAGCTCCACAAATGATCAACTTCGGCTGTTCCTTTTTTGCCATTTTTTCCAGTTCTTCATAATTGATACGTCCAGAATCATCAACTCCGTAAAATACATGGTTATAAAATTTACTCAGCCAGTTAGCAGGAGAGCCATGAGTTAAATGACCACCCTGATCCAGGCGCATTGCCATAATCTTATCTCCGGGTTCCAGAATCGCTGCAAAAACAGAATGGTTTGCAGAGGATCCGGAATAAGTCTGTACATTTACATGTTCCGCACCAAATAATTCTTTTGCTCTTTTCCAGGAAAGCTTTTCCATTTTATCTGCAATGCCTGCACCTGCCTGGAAACGTGCACCTGGAAGTCCTTCTAACGTTTTATTCGTAAATATACTACCCGATAATTCCATTACAGGAAGCGGCACAATACTTTCCGATGCAATCATTTCCACACATGCTTCCTGACGAGCTAATTCCTCATCGATCAATCCTGCAAGTTCAGGATCTGTTCTTCTTGTTTCTTTTAAACTCATACTCTCTCCTTTCTTTCTCAATGGCCATAAATGCTTCTTATTGTTTTAGTTTAAAAGTTCTTGTTATTTATCCCAGGTCTCACACTCTTTTCCAAGTCCCAGCTTTTGGGGATCAAACTTAGGATTTTCAACTCCGGATTTCTTTTGTTTATCATAGTCTTTAAAAATACGAATACCAAGATTTCCTAAAATAATTAAGGCAACCACATTGATCCAAGCCATAAATGCATTTGCAATATCACCCATCGTCCAAATAGTATCGGCAGATAACAACGAACCAATTAAAATTGCCAGAACAAACAAGCTGCGAAGAATCATTACTGCGTTTTTATTTTCTTTAAAAATATAAAGCAGATTTGATTCCGAGTACAGATAATAAGCAAGTAAAGCAACAAAAGCGAAGCAGAAAATTGCACCCGCAACAAAGATTTTTCCGATTCCAGGAATAACGGAATTAATTGCCGCACTTACATACCCATTTCCGTATTCTACTCCTGGCAATCCTTCAAAAAGAAAGCCGCCTTTTCCATCTGATACATTGTAACATCCAGTCATCAGCATCATGATCGCAGATGGTGTACATACAAAGAAGGTACCGATAAATACACTTAAAGCATTCGTCAAACCCTGCATAACCGGATTTTCAACTTCTCCAACTGCTCCTGTGATCGCCGAAGTACCAATACCTACTTCATTAGCAAACACACCTCGGCGAATTCCCATCGTAACCGCAGAACCAACAATTCCGCTAAAAACCTGCTCTGCTCCAAAAGCTGATTTTACGATCAAAGCAATTACCCTTGGAAGTTCCTTTATATTTACAATTACAATAATCAAAGTCATTAAAATATAAAGAAGTGCCATAAACGGAGAAATTCGTTTTGCTGTTTCTCCGATTCGTTTCAGACCGCCAAAGATAACAAAGCCCATCAGCGCTGCCAAGGCAATTCCAAAAATGATGTACGAACCTCCAACTGCATCTTCAAATCCATGTGCAATGTTATAAGCCTGTACGCTTGACATCAGGAAGGCAACTCCGATCACGGTAACTATTGCATATGCCATTCCGAAAACTTTTCCGACCTTTTTATTTTTCATTCCCCGCGACATATAATAGGCAGGACCGCCTCGATATTCTCCAAAAACTTTCACACGAAATGTCTGTGCAAGAATTGCCTCAATCAAGGCTACGGAAGAACCTACCAGTGCCAATACCCACAGCCAGAAAATAGATCCCGGACCTCCTGTAAAAAGTGCGGCTGCCATACCGGCAATATTACCAACACCCACTGAACGTGCTGCCGTAAAAATGAAAGTTTTCAAAGGAGATAAGCCATGTTCCGAGTCTCTACCGGATCCCATGATTCTGACCATCTCTTTCATATAACGAAACTGCGGAAATTTCATACGGATTGAAAAATAAATTCCGGCTCCTACAACCAGAATAACCAGCGGCATCCCCCATGCAATCTCATTAATTCTTTTTAAAACTTCTGCCATCCTTTCTCCCCCCTTAACCATTTTGGATTTCCATTATGTGTTTTGTTTGGTTCTATCATATTTTCTGACTTTATTATCTCTTGTTTTGGTTGTTTTTTATATTCCTGTTTTTGTGTTTTTTTATATCATTTCTGCGATTATCTATCCTCGCTTTTTAAATGCTGCAGGAGTCTCTCCTCTATACAGTTTAAAGTATTTGTAAAAATTATTCATGCTGCTGTAACCAACCGCATATGCAACATCCTTCACTTCCTCGCCACTGTTTAATTTTTTGACCGCTTCATGAATCCGCACTTTATGTAAGTATAATATAGCAGAAGTATCCAGGAGATTTCTAAACAAATGAGACAGATGACTGGGGGGTACAACAGGCTTCCTCCGCCAGTATTTCCAATTCTATTTTCTCCCAATAATGCGTATGAATATAAAATAACGCCTTATTTAAAGCTTCATTTCCTGTAAACTCCCATCCGATCGCACGCTGGATGGCTTCCTTCAGAGTATCTGTATCAATAGGCTTTTCAATGATATCGCTGACTCCCAGGCGAAGTGCCCGCTGGGCATACGAAAAGGTACTATAAGCGGTAATGATGATAACCTTACAATTTACAGCATTCAGTTTTTCAACCACGTCAAATCCATTCATTCCCGGCATTTCAATATCCAGGAAAACCAGATTGGGATTTTCTTTTTTGATCAATGCAAGTGCTTCCTTTCCATCAGAAGCAGTTCCAACAATCTCTATGGGTATTCCTTGATTTTCAATGGAGTAGGTTATTATTTTTAATGCGGCATCCTCGTCATCACAAATAACTGCACGTATCATTCTTTACAAGTCCTCCTTATGCCAGTTTTTAACAGAAGGAAACATCGTGATCACTTCCGTCCCTTTTTCGCTTGATCGGATATCCATTACAAACTGGTCTCCGTAACAGTTTTGCAGCTTCTGATAAACCATAGACATCCCATGGGAAGTATTTCCTCTCATGCGGATTCGAAGTGCCCGCAGTTGGGTTTCTTCCATCTGCTTTCCATTATTGCCTAATAGCACATGAAGCCAGCCTTCTTCTTCTGACGCATGAATCCATATTCTTTTTTCTTTTACTTCCTTCATTCCATGAATAAAAGCATTTTCTACCAAAGGCATCAACCAGTTGAAAGGAACCATCCACTGCTCTGGATCAACATTTATTTCGTATTCCAGCTTCAAATGTTCTTCATAACGCAGATTCTATAACTGTAAATAGGATTTTACATAATCCAGTTCTTTATTGAAAGAAACATAATCTCCTTCCTGTCGTAACGTATACTGAAACAATTTTGACAAATTCACAATCGACCGGTACAGTAAAATACCCCCTCCTTCCAACGCCATGGCTGCCATCTGGTTTAAGGTATTAAACAAAAAATGATTGTTGATCTTCAGATTGATCACGGAACCCTCTATATGTTTCAGATTTGCTTCCAGCAGTTCTCTGTTTTTTCTCTCGGATCTCAGCTTTTTTTCCTGTTCCTCCAGTTCTTTCTGATGCTGCTGTATTTCGCAGAAATGACGGATCATTGCTGCGATCCTATTTAACATTTTCCGGCTGTTTTCCACAGAACTGATCGGCGCCAAATACAGATTCTGCTCATTTTCCAAATAACCTGTCTCTGTATTGCTCTTATTTGACAAATCGTTTTTCTTCGGTGTGATATATACATATCCACCTTCCACATATCCGATCACATGATCCCGATAAACAATGGGAACCGTCAATACAGTTAGTCCACCCGGACATTCAAAACTCCCTTCCATATCCAGAAGTGGAAAATCTTTCTTCTTCATGCAGTAAGCATTTCCTTTTTTAGCTGTTTCTTTACAAAAATCATAACAATACTTTGGAAACGCTCTGGAAGTGGTCACAACATTGCCCAGCAAATCATATATCACAAACGAATATCTTAATTTCTTCAGAAAGGTCTCGCGTACAATATCAACCGTATCGTACAGACAGCGAAATCTTTCCTGAAAACTCATTTTCTCTTTTTCTTCTTTATAATCCTGAAAGTTATCCGATATAAACTGATCAGAACAGGTTACCATCAGATGTACATATGGCTGATCCTCTATATTTACCATTTCATGGATCACACCAGGCATCCAATGCAAAAGATTATTTTCTGATGCACTCATGGGAATGCGTTCCCCATTGATCAAGCCATATCCACATCCCTGAAAGGTATAAATAATCTGTTCATCAAAATGCATATGTGCCGGCATGTGCGCATGAGAGTTTATGGAAACGATTCCCACACGCATGGCACCTTCCTGTTCTTTCTTTTCAGAATGCAGCCAGTCAATATATCCCCATCCTGTATACTGTCTTTCCATAATTTTATACCATCCATTCTCTCCTATTTAACGGAACCAAGTAAGCCCCTGCTTCTATTGATTCTGTTTGTAAATATTGAAAAAGCCCAAAGGACTGTACTTTTCCAATCATCAGGGTCTGATCTTAGTCACCCATAGCAATTTTTATTTCTATAACAAATGACCCTGAAGGTCTGTATTTCTACAGATCTCCAGGGCACTTTTTATGCTTGGAACACGATCGTGTTTAAGTGTGAACTCTACAAAAGTTACACTAAAGACTATCAGGGACTCAAAAATGTCATAATCTCGTCAAAATTTTTACCGCTTTTTAAATACGCCTCCATGATGGTATCAACTTCAATCCTGCGCTTTTGTTTCTACAAGTCTTCAAGTTTTTCTGCAAGTTTATCATACCGGTCCTGCAGTTTTGACATATCAGATTTTACTTTGGATATTTCGTTCTCAATTGCCTCGATTGTCTTCTTCCTCGCCATCCTCCGGTGCTTCCTTGTTTATGTATGACTGACTGCTGTTCAACAGCTTGCCATATTCCTCGGCACTCTTTTTGATATCTGTTTCATCAAGACCAAAAGAATTCAGGATCAATTTCTGGGTTTTGGTAACTGCATGATCCAATTTGTAGTGTCTACCGTTACGACGGACCATTTCAATCTTTTCAAGTTCACGGATCGCAGCCGGAACAGTCATATACTTTTGTTTTGTCTCCATACGGATCATTTGTTCTTTAAGAAGATTGTAGATCCGGTTACGAATGATCAGTGCCACAAATTCTATAAAGATTTTAGATGACATGCTTTGCGATGACTGAACACGCTCACTCTTAGAACCAATGAATGTTTTATCGGATTGAAAAAGTTTTTCCGAAATATCCCGTCCCTTGTACTGGATCAATGCCTGAGATGCTGATATTTTCTCAGAAGTTATTATACAATAATGTTACGACTTATCAGAACCAATGGAGATACAATTTGGCACTGACATAGGAATGGTTATGCGAAAAAGAGTTCCTTTTCGTGTTGATAAGAGCGCTATATCACCTTGATGTTGAAGGAGGATCATTTTAGTTATAGAAAGCCCAAGTCCATTAGCTCCATTGTATCCTTTTGCAAATGGTATGAAGATCTGTTTTTTTAACTCGGGACTAATAGATTCTCCGTCATTATAGAATAACATTATAAGTTGATCTTTCTGATTTTGGTAAGCTCTAATTGCAATTTGAGAATCTTTATATTTCAGCTGGTTTTCCAAAATATTTTCCAAAACTATTCGTATTTTTTGTTTATCAGCAAAAATATTTAACTGTGGTTGAATATGAAAATATGCATGCTTTAGTACGTAGATTTGCGTATGATAATCATTCAAAATCGTTTCAAACATATCAGACAAACTAAAAATTTCTTTTTGAATTTCCTTTGTACTAAGCGTTACATAATTTAATAGTGAAGAAACCTTTTCTTTCATTCTGGCTGTTTGATCCAATATGATATTTAAAGAATCATCTAAAGTTCCTATAGGATAAATCTTTTCTTTGGCTGAAACTGCATAACTTTCTATAATCATAATAGGAGACTTCATTTCATGAGAAATATACTGAAGAGAGCTTTTTTGCAACTGTTCCTTTTTTAAAAGTTTAATGTGCATTTCATAAAAACTGTTTTCAAGTGCTTCTATAAGATTATTACTGTTACATGGCTTTACTGGCTCAATATTTAGATCCAGATTTTCCAATTTTTGTGCATATGCCTGAAGCTGTGTTAACTCAGACGAAAATTGTTTTTCAACAAATTGAAAATAAAAATATAAAATAATTACAAGCAAGATAACAAACCCTGTTAAAGAGGCTACAATATATGGAAATATTTCATGATAGAGATCTCTGATAACAGAGTATTTATAAAAAAATTCACCATTTTGAGGTGTTAAAGAAATACAATAAATTAACTCTTTATTATCAATTTTTTCACGATAAAATTTTTCGACCTCTTGTTGAGACAAGGCTTTCCGGTAAATATGGTTCTTAATATCTTCGTTATATGTGGCCTCCAAAACGTCAATAGAATCTGTAGTTACACCCAGAAGCCATTCATTTTTAATTCCCAATTCTTCGTCATATTTGAGATTTTGTTCATCAATTACACGATCTTCAAAAATATGGTTATAATGGTAAAAAGACCAATAGTAGATAATGCCAAGAGCGAAAACAGCAATTGCAAAAGCGAAAATAACTGATATAATAAAAAATTTTTTGTAAAATCGTTGATTGAGAGTTTTTTTTCTTATCATAATATACACCTATATCCAAAACCGTAGATTGTTTCTAAGTGAAATTTTGGAAGCTTTCTGCGGATATTTTTTACATGATTATCTACTACACGATAATAGCCATAGTAACTTTCGCCCCAAATATCTGTAAGAAGCTGATCGCGTGATATGGCAACTGAAGGGTGCGTTAAAAAATAAAGGATAATATCAAATTCCTTGCTGGTAACAGATATTTGAATCTGTTGTTCAGTGTAGATTTCTCGTTTGGACTTATCAAGGTAATAACTGTTAAATTTAATGAGTTTTTCGGGGGACATATTATTGCTTTTAAGCAGATTAGAAACACGATAACAAAGTTCTGCCGGTAAAAAAGGTTTTGCTAAATAATCGTCACAACCCATTTCAAATCCTAATACACGATCAATGCATTCGCCACGAGCAGAAATTAAAACAACAGGAATATTTTTATTTTTATCTTTAATCTTCTTCAGCAATTCGGTGCCACTGCCATCTGGAAGCATAATATCAATAATATAAAGATCATACAACGAGTACCAGTTAGTTCTTTTATAGATGTCCTGTATGCAATAATACGGAACAACTGAGTGTCCATCACGTTCCAAATAAATTTTTAATACTTGGTTTAGTGCTTTTTCATCATCAATTAGACATATATTTGCCATGTTCATTACTCCTAATATATTAGATATATTTGTATGTTTATCACTTCTAATATTAGATATATTATCATATTTTCATTTTACGAACATAAAAAAACACAATTTAACACAATTTGTAAAAAATAAATAAAAAATAAATAAAAAAAAACGAATTAAAATCATATTTAACACAAAATCAAACGATATACTATAAACATGGTTAGCGATGATGCATGAAAATATCAAAAAAAACAGGGAGGGGACTATGAAAGATTTAAAAAAGAAGAAATTTGAAATGCCGTCATCTATTTGTATTTTGATAATATTGACGATTGTACTGGCAATTTTGACACACCTAATTCCAGCAGGTGAATATACTCGTGTAGACAATGTTCCGATAGCTGGAACTTATACGCAAGTGAATTCAAATCCACAGGGAATTTGGGATGTTTTGTCCGCACCAATGCAGGGATTTCGTGGCGCAATTGATATTATTTTGTTTGTATTCGTGTTGAGTGGATGTTTAGGAATTATAGGAAAGAGTAGGTCACTTGATGCAGGTCTTATGTATGTGATTAATCGTTTAAATGGTCGGGAAAAACTAATGATTCCTATAGTAATGTTTATTGCATCCATTGGTGGAACAACATTTGGATTTTCAGAAGAAACCATTCCATTCTATCCTATTCTTATTCCGATGTTCATTGCAATGGGATATGATGCGGTGACAGCTTGTATGGTTTTGTTCCTGGGATCTGGTGCAGGTATTGTTGGCGCTTTGATTAATCCTTTCTCAGTAGGAATTGGCTCTGATATTGCAGGAATTTCTCTTGCGGATGGTATGTTGGTTCGCGTTGTGATTTATATAGCTACAGTAACTGCTGCTATTCTTTTTACTATGCATTATGCAGAGAAGGTTCGTAGGGATCCGTCCAAATCGGTTGTGTATGATATACATGAAGAAATAGAATCACACATACATAAATTAGGTACGGATGATATTCCTGAATTTACTAGACAGCGAAAAGGTATTTTAACAGTGTTTGCTGCTTCCTTTATTGTGATGATTTTAGCAATCATTCCATGGAGCGATAAATTTAATATTTATGTATTTGATAATATTCATGAAACCCTTTGCCAAATTCCATTACTAGGACGCCTCATTGGAAATATGCAACCTTTGGGAGGCTGGGGAATGAAAGAACTCACAGTGATTTTTTTGCTTGCTGCTATCATTATTGGAAAAATGTCTCATATGAAAGAAAAGGAAATGATTTCTCTGTTTGTTGGAGGTTGCCAGAATATTCTGGGAGTTGCTATTACTCTGGGGTGTGCTAAAGGTTTATCTGTTATTATGGCGGATGGTTTGATTATGGATACGATTCTTCATTTTGGAGAAATCTTAATGAGTGGTGTTAGTAGAGTTGTATTTCCGGCACTTTCATATATTGTATATATATTTCTGTCTTTCTTTATCCCATCATCATCGGGCTTGGCAACGGCAACGATTCCTATTATTGGTTCGTTAGGTGAATTTCTTGGTGTTGGTAAAGAATTTGCAGTTATGGTTTGTGCTGCTGGTTCTGAAACTATGAATCTTATTTCACCGACACAGGCAGTTCTTATGGGGGCATTAGCAATTGCAGGAGTTCCTTTCCCACGTTGGGTGAAGGCGGTTCTTCCCTTCTTCTTTATCGTGATTGCAATTGTTAGTATTGTCGTAACTATTGCAGTACTTTTATAAAAAACTATATTAATTAAAGGAAAAAAGGAGGTTATTGCATTATGGAAACAAAGAAAAAAATTACAGTGATTGGTGCAGGAAATGGTGGAATGGCAATGGCATATAGTTTGGGTCAGATGGGTCATGATGTTTGCATTTATGATTCCCCTGATTTTCCGGTTCAGATTAATGCGGTTCATGAAAAAGGGGGAATTGAGGCTGTTTCTGAATTATATGAATGTCCCATGCTAAATGCAGGATTCTCAAAAATTGATTTGGCAACTACAGATATTAAGGCTGCTATGGAATTTTCGGATATTTTTATGATGGTCTGCCCTTCTTTTGCACAGGAAATTATGTTTAACAGTATGCTTCCATATTTAAGAGACGGCATGAAAATTTTTATAGTTCCTGGAAACTATGGAGGATTAATTTTGAACAGATGTCTTCAAAAATCAGAGAAAGCGGGCATGGATATTACATTTTTAGATACAATTAGTCTGCCTTGGGCTACTCGTCTAGCTCATGCCGGTGCTGTAGCTATTATGGGTGTGAAGGAATTTATGCCAATGAGCATATTCCCTAATAGTAAAAAAACTCCAGAATTAATGAAATTGGTTAATGAAGTATTCCCAATTCGACCAGAATTTTTATCTAATCCTATTGTGGCTGCTTTTGAAAATATTAATTTTGGTGCCCATCCAGTATTATCGATTTTGAATATGGGTTTGTGTGAGAATTTTGACGGTCAATTTAATTTTTATGCTGATTGTTGCTCTACGGCGGTTGCAAAAGTTGAGGATGCATTGGATTTAGAACGCCTTGCAGTTGGAGATAGTTTACATATGCACTTGAGAACAGAATTGGAAGCAAATAATGTTCTTTATGCATCGCATGCAAAGTGTATTTATGATTTTAATCGTGAGTCAAGTGTTCATTCTAAAATTAAAAATGCACCTAACACATCGAAAGCACGCTATATTACAGAAGATGTTCCATATTTATTTGTTCCATTTTGTGAACTCGCGGATTTGTGTGGCGTAGATGTTCCAATCGCTAAGGCACTTGTAACAATAGCTTCTTATTATAATGATGAAGATTATATGAAAACTGGAAGAACCTTGGCGAAGATGGGATTTAATCATTGGACAAAACAAGAGATTCTTGCATTTTTAGAATCATAAATGGCTGCCATGACAGCGGGGGTGAAAATTATATTTTCCGCCCCGCTGTTTTCAAAGTGCTTATCTTTCAGTAAGTTGACATAGCAGATAACACAGAATAAGAGATAAATATAAATGGGTAACAAGCTAAAGGGATTGCTTGAAATGTTGATTAAAGCAGTGATCTGGATAAATAATCCGGAATAGGAAACCGCAAATCCATTTTTAAGGAAAACACCATTCCGGTGGTGAAAACCTTTATCATAAATCCTTTAGAATGTAATCATGCACCAAGGTGCAAATACATGATCTCTCGGAATCTTGAGTGATCATATCATTATCAAAAGTATACCACATCTTCCTGCATATTTCCTATGGAAAACTGCGTTTTCGGATATAGGAAATATGCAGGAAGATGTGGTATTTTTCATGATTTTTACGGGATTGACAGCTCCGCTGTCGTATGCTTACAGAATAATCTTTGGATGGTGTTCCTCAAATGCACCCCTGGGATTTAAGGATAGTCCATCACACAACCAGTGGATCTCTTTCAGGGTCACTTGACGGAGTTCGTCCGGAGTATTCAGCCAACGGAAGGCATTACGGTCGATCCGTTTCATCAGGATCCAGTATCCAGAATCCGAATCCGTCCCATTGGAGGATCTTTATAGAAGTACGCCGACGGTTGCAGAACGCAAACATGCAGCGTGAGTATGGATGGAAAAAGCCGTTGGGCGGATAACATTATGATTGAAAGGTGGTTTCGCAGTTTTAAGTACGAGGAAGCAGATTTGACTCAGTATGCCAATATACGTGAAGCACGAAAAATATATTCATACCTACAATTTTGAATGTTGTCGTTCTGCTATTAACAATTAAACTCCGGCATCCTATTATTATCCGATACTTTTGATGGAGTATATAGCTTAAGGGGAGAGGGGACAGTCTTCCCCTTTCAACTACATATGTGCTCCCTAAAGGTTTTGTCCGAATTCGCCACTATGGTCTGCTTTCCTGTAGGAACAAAAAAGAAAAGATGGCTCGCTGCCGGAAGATTCTCAACGGCATTCAATATATTTCAAAACTCCGGGGTAAAACCTGTGCGAAGAATCTGATGATTCTTTACAAAAAGGATATGACCTCTTTTCTTGGATCTCCATTCTGAACGATCATATAACATGCATATCTTGATAGTTCATAATCTTTTTTTGGTTTCGTGGTGACTCCAACTTCAACGATTTTCCTAACCTCAGGAAAATCGTCTAGAATACTGTGCCCGCTGTTTTTACATGCAATCATTGCTCTTTTAATTAATACGGCTACCAATAAATTTATTCATCTGATGAAAATCATCCAACATATTTATGTATTGTTGCTCTTACAGCTCCAGGTCCTGCGATCATTTCACGGAACATATCCTCAACCTTCTCTCCTACACCATCTTTGTAAAGATCAGTGAAGAACAGACGCTCATTGGAAAGAATTGGTTTTAACTGATCTTTGAATGTTTCAGGTTTGCCTACAACAATATCCTTAAATTGTTCCTGCAGTTCCTCATTCATTGGGTCCGGTGCAAGTTCAAATTTATTTCCTTCATCATCTACACCAAGCATATATCTGAGCCATCCTGCAATTCCCAGAGGAATAGCTGTCAGTCTGGAAGCATCTCCGAATTTCTGTACATATGCTTTGATTGTTTCGCCAAAACGGATGCCAACCATCTGAGATACATCTACTGCCAGACGAAGATTTGTGTCTCCCAGATATTCATTTGGAAAACGATCATTAAAAAGCTCATCCACAAATGCCTGGGGAGAAAGGATTCCAGGGTCAGCAACTACCGGAAGACCTTCATCATAAGCAATCATACGTGCCATTTTCATCATATCTTCATTTGTATTAAGCATATGCGCAAACAGCTCATATCCAAGAACTACTCCCAGCGGACCTGTAGCAGAATGAACCGGATTCAGACATACTGTTACTTTCATACGTTCAGAAAGGTTAACTGTATTTCTGTCTGCCATATATACGCCAAAACCTTTTTCCAGAGCCGGACGTCCGTTAGGGAAACTGTCCTCTATTACCAGATACTGCGGTTTCTCAGCATTGACAAATGGTGCAATGTATGTCTTCTTACCTGTGATCACCGGCTGCATGTTCTCAACACCCAGCTTTTCAAGATCTGCTGCAATCTGCTCGCTTGGACGAGGTGTGATCTTATCGATCATTGTCCATGGAAAAGCAACTGCTTTTTCATCGCTTACATAGTTTACAAATCCCTCATCAACAAATCCGGCTTTCTTCCACTCTTCTGTCATTGTCAGTACTGACTCGCGAAGCTTTGCACCGTTCTGTGAGCAGTTATCCATGGAAACCAGTGCAATCGGATATTTGCCGGCTTTATATCTTTCATAAAGCATTGCAACCAGAACTGCCATGGCACCAACTGCTTTATCCGGACCATTCTTGATATCTGCCTCTACAAACGGGAACCATGTTCCGTCAGCTTTCTGTAATGCATAGCCTTTCTCTGTGATCGTAAAGGAAACCATCTGCAGGGATTTGCTTGTGAAGATTTCTTTCAAGCGTTTCCACTGTGCTGCATTAGAAGACTGTGCCTTCACTGCTTCTGCAAAAGCTCCGACTACTTTATACTCACGGGTTCCATCCCCATGCAGGATCACGCTTAATCCCAGATTGTCATATGGATCATAAATCTTATCTACTACATCATAATCAAAAGTTTCCACACAGGTAATCCCACGGTCCAGCACTTCCTCTTCCAGAAGACCATCTGCAATTCCACCGATGAATACGCGGAAAATATTTCCGATACCAAAGTGAACCCATACCGGATTCTCCTTTGCTTTCTCAGAGGCAGTCTCTGCATCATAACCCGGAAGAGCGATTCCCGCCTTTTTCCATGCTTCCTGTTCCTTGATTCCATTGATTGATAATTTCATGTTATATCCTCCTTATTTGTCTTATTCGATACTTATTGTTTGTTATTATGTTTTTTACTTACGTTTATATCTTAACTGTAAGTTGAGTATATATCTTTTATTTTAAAAAATCCATTGACAGAAATTCTAATTTTCAAACAACTTTTTTGTCTATTTTACTATAGTGTGCTGACAAATTGATGTTGCTGATCGTGCCGGATATTTTTATTGTTTTTTTTTCGTTCTATGCTACAATAAAACTGAAACTTAACATTATCTTGTAACATAATCAGGAGAATATTATGAGTGAAAAGGGATTGACCAACATTAGTCTCAAAAAAATAAATAAATCAAAGGTTTACCAGTACATTTACAGAAAAAAAACGACCTCCAAGCTACAGATCGTTCAGGAACTGCAGATGGGTTTATCCACTGTCAGCCAGAACCTGAATCTTCTGGAGCAGGAAGGTCTTATTGAAAAAAATGGTTTCTTTGAATCCACCGGTGGAAGAAAGGCAAACGCCCTTCAGATTGTATCAGATTTTAAAATTTCCATTGGTATCGGTATTTTAAAAGGGATGTTTCATATTACTGCTGTAGATTTGTATGGAAATGCTTTCTATACAGATACCATTCCGCTTCCATATTCCAACACACCGGATTACTATAAACAGGTTACTGACGCAGTAAAAAAATTCATCTCATCGCGCCAGTATGACAATGACAAAGTTCTTGGTATCTCCATTGCCACACAGGGTATCACATCCCCGGATCATACCACTGTACTATATGGAGATATCATGAATAACGCAGGCATGAAACTGGATGATTTTTCCAGATATCTTCCATATCCCTGTTATCTGGAACATGATTCGAAATCAGCTGCGTTCCTTGAATTATGGAATCATCCGGAGCTTGACAGTGCTGTTATCATCCTGCTGAACCGAAATCTGGGCGGTGGCATCATTACCAATCATCAGATTCATCAGGGGATCTCCATGCACAGCGGAACTCTTGAACATATGTGTATTAATCCCGACGGCCCACTTTGCTACTGCGGCAGCCGTGGCTGCCTGGAAACCTACTGCTCTGCCAATGCACTGGAACAGGCTGCAGGTATTCCTGCCAAAGAATTTTTCCCCCTTCTGCGCGAAAAAAAATCTCCCCAGATCATACAGATCTGGAAAGATTATTTAAACCATCTGGCATTTGCCATGAAAAATCTTAACCTTGTTATTGATGCACCGATCATCCTCAGCGGATATCTGGCACCTTATTTTACAGAAGAAGATATTGAATATCTGACAGATTATCTCCATACAGCCGCACCATTCATACTGGATAAAACACAGATTCTGGTCGGTACCAACGGACAATATACACCGGCAATCGGAGCGGCTCTGCATTATGTAGAGAAATTTATTCAATCCATTTAACTATAGCAATCCTTATAAATAATGCAATCAAGACAGTTCAGCAGAGTGCGAAAGACAAGAAAGATATCTGACGCAGGACTTCACACTATGATGGGCTGGATTGCTTGCATTATTTTATGGAATTGCTATAGATTGCTATAAATCAGATAAGCTTCCTGCTATTCATACTTTCATATATCGCTGATTTCTGCTATTCGGTTTATCTGGTAATGTCATTTGGATCAAATTCATCTCAAGTGCGGGTTGCAAATAATTTCTGCGGAATCCATCTCTGGACTTTAACCCCAGTTTTTCCATAAGTGTTTTTCTTGTATATGGCGTATCATACTCCATGATTTCAAGCATTTTCCTGACAGTTTCTGAAAACTGTTCATTTTCTTCATTTATCTGAAGCGAAATATCTTCCAGAATCCTGTCTATCTGTGACAACATAAACTCTATAAAAATGGTAGATTCTCCCGAAACATGACATCTGGCAATCGCATCATAATATTCATCCTGAAATTTTTCAATCTGACTTTCGATTGGAATATACTCAAATACAGGTTTCCATTTAGCTAAAATCGCTGTGTGCCATAATCTTGCCATTCTTCCGTTACCATCAGCAAATGGATGAATAAAGACAAACTCATAATGAAATACACTGCTCATAATCAATGGATGAACACTATTCCTTGATTTCTTCATCCATTCAAACAGTTCATCCATAAGCTGCGGTACAAATTGCGCCGGAGGTGCCATAAAAATACATTCATCTCCATTAAAGACCCCCTCTTCCCCATGGCGAAACTCCCCACATTCTTCCACAAGATATTTTGTCATAATCCCATGAAATTTCTTTAAATCTTTTATACTATAGGGATTAATTTCCGAAAGGCTTTCATATGCCGCATATGCATTTTTAACTTCCTGTATTTCTTTCTGTTCCCCCAGTACAAGCCTGCCATTAATTACATCCCTGACCTGCCCCAAAGAAAGAGAATTCGCTTCTATTTTTAAAGATGAATGAATAGATTTAATTCGGTTATTCTTTCTCAGGTGCGGTTTTGTTTCCAAACTGTTGATTGCTGTGATTCGCCCTATTTTTTCAGAAATTGAAGACACATATGATAATATCTCATTTGTTATTGTAAATGGCGGTTTATATTCTCCCACAAAAACACCTCCAGAATTTCCATTATCTTGTACACTATCTTGCACACTTTTTTGCATACTTTCTTCTTCAGGATAGATTCCGTCTACTTCAGTGCTGTCAGAATCCCCATTGCATTGTCGTAATCTTTCTCTCCGACCAGGATTTCATACAATGTTTTATCTGTTCCGAAGTTCCCACCCATACTGCGGGCAGTTCCCCTGCCCGGAGCTGTCATTTTTTCTTCGTGGTTGACTCTCTTTGTTTTGTATTTGATTTTCTCTGAATCTAAGGCTTTACAATACTGCTCATATTTGTCTCTGGATGCACCGAGATAAACTGTTCTGCTGTCGAATAACATAATTAATTTCTCCTCCTTTGGGGTGTTGTTTTTACAAAAATGATCCTGTCTGCTGGCTCCTCAGCCTGCACACGCAGGAGCGTATTCGAAAAATCATTCCCACCATCTGCATGCACGGCAACTATAACGAAAAAAACAGCAGACATCCGTTTCCAGATCATCTGCTGTCATTATATCATATATATTTACTGCTTTGTAGTATAAAAGTATTATTCTACTTCTTCCGGTTCCATGCTTCGCATGTGTTCCTCGTTCTTTACGATTTCATACTTCTGGCGATATTCCTTGAAGTATGTATAATATTCCACGCTGTCAGATGGGTAAATCTTGGAATCATGGATATGCATATCCGGATTCTCGTCTCCACTCTTAAGGAGAGCTACCATTGCACTTGCACAATGTGCTGCAATACGGTTGAAGCTGTTGAGAATGTCTGTATATACAGTTCCCTCTTCCAGTCCGCAATTGCCATTACTCAGACGCTCTACATGATGCATCTTTAGCTCATTGCATAAGGATGTGATAATCATTCCAAGCGGTGCAACTCTCTGTGCCATCTCTTTGTCATCATTGAGGAATGCACGACAGGTAAGGTTGATCTCCTCACGAACTGCTTCCATTACTACATTCAGCTCATCCCAGGCTTCCTGTGAGAAATTAGTGTGATTATCATGCATTTCACTGGACATATAGGCAATGTAGGATGCATGGTCACCGATTCTCTCAAAGTCATTGATGGTATGAAGATAAAGGGATGCCTGCCTTGTCTGGGCACTGTTCATCTCATGCTTTGTGAGCTTCATCAGATATTCCCCAAGACGGCTTTCGTATTTATCGATCAGGTTCTCTTTTCTCTGTACCTTATCAAATTTATCCTGCTGATATTCATTCAGAAGGTTCATGGCACGGTTGACATTCTTGCGAAGCTTCCTTGCCATACCGCTCATGGCACGATGACACTGTCCAATAGCAAGTGCCGGATAATTCAGAAGACGTTCTTCCAGAAGATCAAAGTCTGCTTCATCTTCCAGTTCCTCTGCACTGTCTTTTACAAGCCAGCACACCAGCTGCTCGATCTTCGGTATGAACGGGAAAAGAACACATACTGTTGCTACACGGAATACAGTATTCAGTAAAGCAATTGCAACCGGTGACATAATCATATCCATAAATCCGAAATGCACAACAGCATTTACAGTGTAGAAGATCACTGACCAGAGGATAAGACCAAACAGGTCATTGATCAGATAAACAAGTGCTGTACGTTTACCATTCTTATTCGCACCGATTGCTGAAATCAGAACCGGACAGGCAGCACCTACACCGATACCAAGAACGATCGGGAATGCACTGGAGAATGTCAGGATACCTGTTACAGATAACGCCTGCAATACACCGACTGTGGCAGATGCACTCTGCAGCACTGCGGTAAATGCAATACCTACCAGAATACCTATCAGCGGGTTGGAAAACATTGTCAGCATGTTTGTAAATGTGGGGCTGTCCTTCAGTGGTGAAACAGCACCGCTCATTGTCTGCATACCTGTCATCAGGATTGCAAAACCAAGCATGATATTACCGATATTTTTATGCACGGAACGCTTACATGCCATGCGAAGGATAATACCAATAATCGCTACTACTGCTGAAATTGTTGCTGTAGATAAAATCTTCGCAATTCCGTTCTTTCCGTCAATATAAGAAAGACAGAGGATCCATCCGGTAATACTGGTTCCGATATTGGCTCCCATGATAATACCGATGGCCTGTTTCAGTTTCATCATACCTGAGTTAACAAAACCAATGACCATAACGGTTGTGGCAGAAGAAGACTGAATCACGCTGGTAACACCAGTACCCAGAGCAACTCCCTTCAGCGGTGTGTTTGTCATTCGATACAGGAAAGCTTCCAGCTTATTTCCGGCAACCATTTTCAGGCCGTCGCCCATCAATGACATACCGAACAGGAATAACGCTACTCCGCTCAGTAATGACAATATCATTGAAAAAATTCCCATTATTTTCTCCTTTGTCGTCTGCCTGATTTCCCACCTCATCTCAGAAAATCGGCGCATAATGTAAGCAGGTTATTTTACCTGTTTCTAATCAGAATTTAACCTGCTTTTTACTTTTCCATTCTTATTATGTCACGTCCGGGAGATTATTACAATAATTGTTTTTTCAAAAATTGCATTTTTTCCATAGCGTTTAAAATGCTGTCTTTTTTTTCCTGATTTTTTTTGCAGTTTTCATAAAATTTTCCGGCATGCTCCAAAATATATCTGAACATGTCGAAAAATAACATACAATAAATCGGACAGTAAAGAAGGAGCTGTCTATTTTCAGGACAGCCCCTTTCCTCAAATTCCAGTATTAAAATCAATTGGTTATTCACAATCCGCTTCACTGCTTCATTTTATTATCTGGGGGAATTGATATAGTTATACATACTACTGCTCATTGCTGCCCCTGTCGCAGCTTCCTCTTCACATTCTGCCAGAACAAGTTCTGCCTTGAACATATCCGCAATAATTTCACACAGTACCGGATTTTTTCTCAGTCCATTCCCTGAACCAATCATGCGTCTGATTTTTATACCAGTTCCTTTCTGAATAGTCATATACATCTGATACAATTCTGTGCTCATTCCCTTCAGAACACCATAGCAGAAATCTTCAGGTGTAAAGTTTTCGGAATATACCTGAGTAATACTGCCGCTTTTTTCCGGATTCACCCGCGTACCATCAAATGTTGTTTCAACTTTAATCTTTCGGCTTTCAGTTCTTTCACTATTCTGGTCTCTCCCTGTTCTTGCCATCTTTTCCATTACTTTGTATAATGGCTGCTCCTGTCCGGTCGCTTCTTTTACAATTTTCCGGAAAAACTGTTCCAAGAGCGCATACGCCTTGCCACCACACAGAGATGCTCCCGCAAGCAGATACTTCCCATTCAGGAAAGGTCTCGCCTCAATTCCATCTCCCGAAAAATACTGACCGGAAAGAACAGAAATCTGTCCACCGGTTCCCATATTGACCAGTAATGTATTCTCCTCATCACCTGCTGCTCCAAGGAAGCTTGCCTGATTGTCTCCGATTGCTGTTGTAACTGTCCTTCCTCTGTATGTACCCAGTTTTTCTATTTCCGTACAGACATCCGGCAGCCAGTTTACGTCCACTCCCATTTCAGCCAGTTTTTCTTTCTCAAAGCACATCTTACGACTGTCAAAGAATCCCAAACCTGCTGCATTGCTTACATGTATCAGAGGTTTTTTTCGTCCCGTTAAATACATTCCAAAATAATCCATGATTGTACAGAAACTCAACGCCGAATCCGGAACCAGATTATGCCTGATATTATAAATGTGTGTAACAAGCCCATATCCTGAAGCAGCATGGATTTGACATCTTTCCCGGATTTCTTCTGTTAAAGGAATCTGATCCCCATCGCAGATACTTCCTCTGGCATCCTGCCATGTATATAACGGACTGACACAATTTCCTTCTTTGTCAACATAGACAATTCCATGCATCTGCCCTGTGAGCCCAATCCGCTCAACATGCGGATACTTCTCCAGGAAATAATCCAGCAGATTCACTGCTCTTTCTACAATTTCTTTTGCATACTGTATTCTTTCCCATTCATTTCCGGTTTCGATAAAGCAACCGTTCTCTACAGTTTTTGCCTCCAGAATCTTTGCCTGTCCGTTTTCCTCTTTTTCCAGAACAACACCGCTTATCGTTGTTGTCCCAATGTCAATCCCCGCTGTTTTCACAGTCCAAACTCTTCTGCCAGTTTCTTAAACTCCGGCAGGGAATTAATAATAGTATCATAAGATACACAATAAGCCAGTCTCACATAACCCGGGCAGGCAAAGGAACTTCCCGGAACCATGAGAATATTATATTTCTTTCCAGCTTCGCAGAACGCTTTTTCATCTGCTACCGGTGATTTCACAAAGAGGTAGAATGCGCCTTGCGGTTTAATGCACTCGAATCCGCATTCCTTCAGTCCGTTATATAATGCCAGACGGTTCTTGTCATATGCAGCTACATCCACTTCTGCATCTACACATTTGGCAATCACCTTCTGCATCAGGGATGGGGCGTTGACACATCCGATAGTACGGTTGGCAATAGCCGCAGCAGTGATAAGTTCTTCACTGCCATCTGCTTCATCCGGAATTACCAGATAACCGATACGCTCTCCCGGAAGGGACAGGGATTTGCTGTAAGAATAACCAACAATAGTATTGTCGTAATATTTTGTCAGATACGGAACTTCTACACCATCATAAGCCAGCTCTCTGTATGGCTCGTCAGAGATCAGATAAATTACACTGCCAAATTCCTGCTGTTTTTTCTCAAGAATTGCTGCCAGCTTCTTAATAGTTTCTTCGGAATATACAACACCAGTGGGGTTGTGAGGTGTATTTACGATCACTGCCCTTGTCTTTGCCGTAATCTTCTGCTCAAACTCCTCAAGATTCGGCTGAAATGTGGTAGTATCCGGAGAGATTTCCACAAGCTTGCCATCAAAATTGCGCACATATGCACCATATTCCAGAAAGTATGGTGCAAAAACAATCACTTCTTCCTCTGGATTCAGGATTGTCTTAAAAATCACATTCAAGCCACTGGCTGCCCCAACCGTCATAATCAGATTCTTTGCCGCAAATTTAGTTCCAAAGCGGCGGTTCAAAGATTCCGCTATCGTCTGGCGCACATCCTCAAATCCTGCATTACTCATATAACCATGAAGCACTGTAGGATCCACTTCATTCACCAGATCAATAATAGCCTCCTTCACACACTCCGGTGCCGGAACGCTCGGATTCCCAAGGCTGAAATCATAAACTTTGTCCGCACCGTAAATGGCTCTGAGACGATTTCCCTCCTCAAACATCATACGGATGGCTGAATTATTTTTTACATAAGGTTTCATTTTTTCTGCTATCATAACATATTCGCTCCTGTCCAAATAATCCCGGCAAACCACCGAAATTCAGAATAATATCGCAACTGCCCAATTTCTCTTGCAGTGCATCATTTATCTCTATTTTAACCTTATCATGGTAAAGTGTCAATGTGCGACAATATACCATATTCCATCTTTTTAACCGAAGTCAAGTGGATAAGATCATCCACTTCGCTACACAGTTATTCAGAAGGAATGTTTGCGCTCCTCCAGTAACAAAATGTCAATCGTTTTTTAATCACCTTTTCCCGAAAATGGGCAAAAAAATAGAGCATATAGGGTATTTTCCCACATGCTCTGCCTCCATATTAAATTTTTCACTGTACAACTTGAAGTTATCGTCTTGTTCCATTCTTATCAAAATTCTTTTTTAATGCTATTTCTGTTGGGAGAATAGACCCAATTAAAGGAATAAGTTGAACACCACAGATAATTCCTCCCATACTCCCAACACAATCTTCATTTTTTCCAATTACTAAAAGCATGAATATTACTGTTATCGGCAACATAACCATTCCACAGACATACCAGACTTTACCACAATATTTATGAGCAAATTCCCATGTGTCTTTGTTCTTCATAGACATCGAAGTCCGATATCCAAATACTGAATTTATTTCCTTTGGAGCCTTTTTCATAAAATATCTTCCAAAACCAATCATCGTAAATGGAAGAAGCAAATCCATAATCAACATAAAAATCCAAAACCCCATTATAAACCTCCTTTACTACAACTTCCGATTTCTCAGTTTCAAAAAGCTGGAATTGTTCGAGCTTTTCAAATACTAACATACCTAATTCTGTTCAATAATTGATTTATAGTAGTTACCAAAGTCAGCAAGTGAATTAA
>ERZ791765.153-NODE-153-length-97652-cov-8.140353_pt1 | contig 97652 bp, 87 predicted proteins | sample MGYA00509949_ERZ791765 | MGnify/ENA primary metagenome ERZ791765 (study PRJEB30046, sample SAMN00791980) | human gut metagenome | study: EMG produced TPA metagenomics assembly of the A metagenome-wide association study of gut microbiota in type 2...
GGCTTGTATGTCTCGGGATTTTGGCATATTCATGCCAAAACACCTCGCGGGATAATGGTGTGTAAACAGTAACAACATAACAGTAAAAGCAGGAAATGTGCTTTTTTTACATTCCCTGCTCTTTCGTAGTTTTTAATATTTCTCTCTGTTTCTATTTATCACCAATCAGCCAGTTGTACATTTCTTCATACTGACGTGCGGAATTCCCCCATGAGAAATCAGCTGCCATAGCACGATCAACCATTTTATTCCATTCACGTTTCTTATCATAATAGATTCTTTCCGCATTGCGCACTGTTGCAAGCATCTCATGCGCATTGTAGTTTCTGAAAGAAAATCCGTTTCCGGTTCCCTCATATTCATTATAAGGTACGACCGTATCCTTCAGTCCACCTGTTTCTCTGACGATCGGAAGTGTTCCGTAACGGAGACTCATCAGCTGACTCAAACCACATGGCTCAAATAAGGACGGCATCAGGAACGCATCTGCTGATGCATAGATACGGTGAGACATTTTCTCATCATAATAAATCTGAGCAGATACCTTTCCATGATATTTCCAGTCAAAGTGACGGAACATATTCTCATAACGTTCATCACCGGTTCCAAGAATTACAAGCTGGATAGCATCCTGGCAAAGCTCATCCATCACATATGCGATCAGATCAAACCCTTTCTGATCTGTCAGTCGTGATACAATACCTATCATCATCGTCTTCGGATCTTCCTGCAATCCAAGATCTCTCTGCAGCTGAAGTTTGTTCTTAACTTTCTCTTTTCTGAAAGTTGTTGCATTATAAGTCTTTGTGATATATGGATCTGTTTCAGGATTGAATTCATTGTAATCAATACCATTTACAATTCCACGCAGGCTGTTTGCACGCGCACACATCAGACCGTCCAGTTTTTCTCCATAGAACGGTGTCTTGATTTCCTCTGCATAAGTATTGCTTACAGTAGTGACTGCATCTGCAAACACAATACCGCCCTTCAGATAGTTGGCATCTTTATATGCTTCCAGTTTGTCTGCTGTAAAATAATAATCGGACAGTCCTGTGATATTCTTGATTGTCTGTACATCCCATACACCCTGGAATTTAAGGTTATGTATTGTCATGATCGTCTTGATATTCCAGAAAAATTCATTCTGCTGGAAGCTGTCGTGCAGATATACGGGAACAAGTCCGGTCTGCCAGTCATGACAGTGTATAATATCCGGTCTGAATCCGATAACCGGAAGAACTGACAGTACAGCTTTGGAGAAGAATGCAAATTTCTCCAGATCCCATGTTCCTCCGTCATACGGTTTGGGTCCGCTGAAATAGTATTCATTGTCAATAAAATAAAACTGAATTCCTTCGTACTCCATGTGCATGATTCCTACATAGCAGTTCTTATATCCAAGATCCATATAGAAATGTGTGATATAGTTCATTTTATCTTTCCATTCCTGTTTCATACAGGCATATTTCGGTAAGATCACACGAATATCAAAATATCGTTTATCAAAATATTTCGGCAATGAGCCAGCTACATCTGCCAGACCTCCTGTTTTGATAAATGGTACAGCTTCAGATGTTGCAAATAAAATATTTTTCATGCGAAAAACCCTCCTTGGTAGCCTTTATTGAATAATTATACTCCAAACTATGACTATTGGAAAGAGCGATTTTTATATTCCAGTCTGATTTTATCTGCAATCAGAGCAATAAATTCTGAATTTGTGGGTTTTCCTTTTCCTGTACTGACTGTGTAACCGAATAATTCATCTATTGTGTCCATTTTTCCTCTGCTCCAGGCAACTTCAATGGCGTGTCTGATAGCCCGTTCCACTCTGCTGGCTGTTGTCTGATGTTTCTTTGCAATCGTAGGATACAGTATCTTGGTAATGGAATTGAGCATCTCCATGTCATTAACTGACAGGATGATGGCGTCACGCAGATACTGATATCCTTTAATATGTGCAGGCACTCCAATCTCATGAATGATATTTGTCACGTCTGTTTCCAGATTTCTCACAGGTACCGGATTGTCTTCTGTCCTTTCAGGCTGCCGCCCGATCTGACGTATTCTTCTCTCGCCGGCTCTGCGCACATGTTTGATACGATTAAGCAGCATCTGATTATCGAAAGGCTTCAGGATATAATAATCTGCCCCTAAGTTAAATGCATTTTCTGTAATACGTTCCTGACCGACTGCCGAAACTACGATAAATGATGGGATCTTTTTGAGACTTTTGTCATTGGCAAATTTCTCCATTACTGCCAGTCCGTCCATTTTCGGCATAATAATATCCAGAACCACAACGTCCGGTTCCTTTTCACGTATAATGTTACAGATTTCTTCTCCGTTATGCGCTTTTCCCACAAGTTCCAGATCTTTGTCTTCTTCTATTATCTGACCAAGTACTTCCACCATTTTCTCATTATCATCTGCAATTGCCACATTTAATTTTTCCATAAATTTCACTCCTCCCCCATTTTTCAATAAATCTCTTTTCTTTTTCGGTTCATCACATATTATAGAGGAATGCTTACGGAAAAATCAAGACACAGAGAGAAATTTGTCCTATTTTATGTCGACAGTTTTGGTGATTCTTTTTTCTTTATTTTCATTTTTCACAGGCATCTGATATATTTCGACAATAATCAGATTTTTGTTTCATAATCCTGATCATCCATTAAAAGAGTCTTTCTGTATTTTTCAGCATATTTTCAATAAAGATTCCATATCCGCTGGAAGCATCCTGAACAAATACATGAGTTACCGCACCAATGATTTTTCCATTCTGGATAACCGGGCTTCCGCTGACCTTTGTGTCAATATATTGATAACATTTTTTTCTTTATTTTTTGGAATTTTTTTAAAAAGAACTATAAGATTGTGAGAAAGTATTGGCTTTTTTCGCCAACACTTTCTTCACTTTAGACTTTCAGAAAATGTTTCGTTTTGCTGGAATTAAATTCCATATTCTTTATACATCTGTTTTCGTATTTCTGCATTTGTTACTACAGACTGGATCTCTGTACTTCTTCCATCCAGTATCAGACGATTAATCAAAACACTCAAACGTTCCTCACCTTTTGTTTCACCCTCTGCTTTGCCTATCGCTTTGCCCTCTGCCAAAAGTCGTTCAGATTCCAGTTCAAGAACTTTTCCACCCATAATCTCACCTATTCCTTTCCTGACTACTTCTTCACTCTGGCATATGTAGTCTGCTATTTTTATGATAAGTTTGTTTAAATCCATATATAAAGTTGCCTTGTCTTCCCCTGACAGTTCTTTAATCAGGTTTGCTCTGATTTCTTCATATTCATTCAATAAATTCTGGAATAATTCCGGATTCTCACTCATCTCATGAATATCATTTTCATACCTCATGATATAAAACGGCAGAAGCATCAACAGATCTTTCTCAAAAATACTGTCTTTCGTATATCCCTCCAGTTTGATGGTCGGAATCCGGTAAAGCAATGTATGCTCATCGGAAAGTGCCATTTCCACTTCCAGGAAATCCGGCGTATTGTTTCCGCTCCTTAAATATAATACGCAGGACTTTGGAAACTCTATCCTGTATCTGCGTCCCAGCTTTTGTGCATTCTCAACAGCAATTGAAAAATCATATTCTATCATCCGGATTGCCATGGTCGTATCATCTACGCTCTGACATTCAATATGATACAGTTTACCGCCAATCTTTAAGCAGGAATCCGTGATGATTTCTCCGTTTTCCTGCTGGTGCTCGTTACGAAGCTGCACGATCGGTACATCCTGCGGATATGAAGTATGAAATACTTCATTAATTAATGGAACTGCCAGGTATGGCATTTTCTCAATCATTGTACGAAATACATCATCAAATATTGTATTATTCATCTGATACCTCGTTTCTATTATAACATTTCCCTTGATGATTCTCAAACTATTAATTTTCTATATTGACTCATTTTTTGTTCCTATCCTGATTTAATTCATCTCGAAACTTCCATAAAATTTCAATTTTACCGTCAGGATACACTGTTATCTTTTCAACTAATGCCTGTAACATTTCCCTTGTTATCTCTTCCTGGTTATGAAACTGCAGTATAATTGAGTCTTTTCTTTGTTTCTCTTTATCCTGTTCTTCTTTTATTTTCTGTTCTTCCAACTGTTTTTTTAAATCCTGTAACTGTTCTTCATATTTCTCTTTCAGATCCTGATTATCTTCTTTTTCAGCAAGATACTGTTCCCTTGTAAATTTTCCCTCTATATAGTTTTCATACAAAAATACCCCTCGATTTACAAGGTTTTTCATCTGTTTCTCCAGCTTTTCTATCTGCTTCTGAATGATCAGGCTTTCTCTTTTTCTTTTTTTCCGTAATTGTTTCATTTCCTTTTCCTTTTCTTCCAGAAACAATAATTGTACATTTACGGCGTTCTTTATAATGTCAAGCACCGTCTGTTCCCTTACACGTATTTGTTCACAATCGCTGCCAGGTATATATCTCCTGTTAACGCATAAAAAGTTTTTATTCTTCTTTTTACCTTTCAGCAGATTAGTTCCACAAGAGCCGCAAACAAGTATTCCAGTAAGAACACTATTAGATTCTTTTCCTCTTGTTCTTTCCCCAACAGGTTTTATCACATTTCTTGCCTGCCAGTATTCCTCCCGGCTTACGATTGCCTGATGAGTGTTAAGCACTACCTCCCGTTCCTTCTCCGGAATCACATTTACTGCATTACATCCCACACGTTTTACATGAGATTTATAACACTCTGTATCCCCGGTATAAATACGATTCTTCAATATATTCTGTATGGAATTATAGGTCCAGCATTCATTACTTCTATAATTTATCCTTTTCATATATGTGGATGGAGTAATCACCTTTTCCTCATTCAAAATCCTGCAAATTTGCGTGATTGTATTCCCCTCACATGCCAGATCAAAAATATGTTTTACTATTTTGGCAGCTTCTTCATCTGGCACGATTGTATTATGTTGTTTCCCTTTCTTGTACCCAAATGCAACTGCTCCGTAACAGTATTCTCCGTTTTTCTTCTTTATACGTGTTGAACTTGTTACTTTTTGGGAAATATCCCTGCTGTAGCATTCATTCATAAGATTTCTAAGGGCCATTTCCATACCACCGGTACTGCCTGACGCTTTCTGGGAATCAAAATTGTCATTAACAGCAATTACCCTGACCCCATAATAGGGAAATACATATTCCAGATAATAACCTGCCTCCAGATAATTTCGCCCAAATCTGGATAAGTCTTTTACCAACAGGGTTCGTACTTTTCCCTCGCGCACCTCTGATAGAAGCCTCTGAAAACCAGGTCTTTCAAAATTTGTCCCGCTAAAGCCATCATCTATATATTCTTCCAGTTTTGTTCCCTGACCCTGCTTTTTCCAGAAATCCCAAATTCGTTTACGCTGAGAAGAAATACTTGTACTTTCATCCTTTCCATCACCATCCGCAAGAGAAAGCCTTAAATATGCCACATCTTTCTGTACACTATCCAATGTTTCGTTCTTTCCTTTCTGCTTCTCTTGCAGCTCCTGTTAACTCTTCTACTTCATTTTTAAACAAGAACACAATTTCCACGTTTTTATTTCCATACACATAAATTGTGTCAATCAAATGTTCAATCAACTTTCTGTCAATATTTTTCTGTGGCATAAACTGCTTCATCAGCTTTACCCATTCCTCTGTTATCCGTAACTGCTTTTCCTGATTTTTTCTTTCTTTTTCTGCAAAAACAAGAACCCTTCTTAACTTTTGTTCTTCATCATCATATTTCTGACGAATATACTTGTATTCTTCACTGTTAATCGTGCCATCATTATAGTCAATCAACAGTCGTTCTTTCTTCATTTTCATTTTTGCAAGTTCATCATTTATTTCTTTCCGTTTCTTATCATGCAGCGCCAGCATTCCTTTTTTATCATCCTGAATACTTTTGATGACCCTGTCTGACTCCGCAATCAATTTAAACTGTACATTCAGGGCATTTTTTATCTTCTCCAACACATCTTTCTGACTTATATAGTGATTAAAGCATCGGGTTCTGCCAGAGTACTCATAGCCGTCACATTGATAAAATATCCGAGGTGATTTTTTACTTGTAAGTCGCTGATTGCCTTTCCTTGCTCCCATTAATGTTCCACAATCTCCACAATAGATTTTTCCGGTCAGAAGCCGCCGTTCTTCCAAAGAACGTTTCTGATGTTTATTACACTGTGCCTGTTTTTCTCTCCCCTTTTCCTTTATCTGCCGTATTTTTTGGAAATCTTCCTCACTTATAAGTGCCGGATGTACATTATATACATACTCCCATTCATCCTGTGGTCTTCTTTTTTTCTCTGCTCCCAGACAGTCTCTCTTCACTTTTCCATGTATCCGGTGCCCCAGATATACTTCATTGGACAGAAGTTTTCTAAGTGTTGATCCAATCCAGACTGCATCTTTATACTTTTCTGCTTTCGTCATTCCACGTAAATACCTGATCTTTCCAGGTGATGGAATCTGTTTCCGGTTCAAAGTCCTGATGATCTCACAATCAGAAACTCCCTGCAGCTTCATTTTGAATATCTCCTGAACAATCGGAGCTGTTTCTTCATCAATTATATACGTGTTATTTTTTTCATCTCTTAAATATCCATAGGGAATGCTTCCTGACGGCGGTAAAAATTCTCCGCTTTTCATCAGAGTTTCAATAGATGAACGTATTTTTCTTGAAACATCTTTCGCATACATGTCATTTACAATATTGGAAAATGGAATTACAATTTCCTGCTTTCCATTCAGCTTACGGATACTGTCATATCCATTATTTACTGCTATGAAACGGATACCTGCCTCCGGAAAAAATTTTTCCAGATATTCACTTGTTTCCAGATAATTTCGCCCCAGACGGCTTAGATCCTTAACTACAACACAATTGATCTCGCCCTTTGTCAAATCCTGAAGCATCTGCTTAAACCCAGATCTGGAAAAATTTGTCCCTGACGCTCCGTTATCTATATAAGAAGCTATTACTTCAATTTCCGGCAATTTTTTCAAGTGTTCAAGACATATTTTTTTCTGATTTCCAATGGAATTGTCTTCTATGTTTCGTTTATCCTCATCCGAAAGCCTGAGATAAAGACACGCTTTATAGAGTTTCATCTCCTCAGTTGCAGAAACTGCAGTTACAGCTATATTTTTCCTTGATACTCGTGCCATATGTTCTCCTTATCCCGCCATATCCTCTTTTAACTTGTCTACACATTCTTTCAATTGTTTAAATTCGTCCTTAAACCTGAATGTAATCTCAATACTTTTATCCGCTGAAACTTCAATCCTGTCTATCAAAGTCACAACCAGTTCCCTTGTCAGCTCTGTTACATTCCTGTTTTCCTTAAAAGAATCCATCCATGCCAGATCTGTTTTCCTTTTTGAAAATGCCAGGTCTTTTTCTTCCTCTATGCGCTTAAGTATCTCCATGGTTTCTTCAATTTTATCAGAATACTTTTCTCTCATATAAAAATATTCATCATCTGTTATCATTCCTTCTACACGATTTTCATACAACTTCATACGAAATTCCCGCTGCTGTTCCAACTGAGCCAGCATTTCATTCTCCTGGGCCTTCAGACGTTTTAATTTCACATCAAAAAATACTTCCTCTTTGACTGTATTTAAAAACGCCTCCATTTCCAGGATTAGATGGATCTGAATCCGTATCGCATTTAATACTTTCTCATGGAGCCGGTTCATTTCCATGCTATGACCGGAACTGCAGATTTTCTTCCTGAATCCCATACACACATAGTAATTAAACTCTTTTCCTCTTCTGACCACTTTTCTCTTATACATAGTAGAATGACAGTCTGCACAGAACAAAATTCCAGACAATGGATAGGCAGTCTCTGCTGACGGTGATGTATAAGCATCCATCTGCATAATCTTCTGCACCGTATCAAAAGTTTCTTCTGATATAATAGGATCATGGGCTCTTTTTACTATAATCCAGTCCTCTTTTTTCTTTTCCTGCATTTTTTTTATCTTGTAATTGGGCGTACCTCTTTTTCCCTGTTCCAGATCACCTACGTACACACGGTTTGTCAAAATACGTCTGATCTGTTTGTCTCCCCATCTACTGACTGTATTCTGTTTAAATCCACTCTTATAGTTCTGTCCCCTGCTGATTTTATAATCACTGGGAGCCAGAAATCCCATCGTGTTAAGATAATCTGCTATATTTCTGCAGGAATAGCCCTCAATTCTTTTTGCATAGATCAGGCGTACCACCTGTGCAGCATCTTCATCAATGATCAGCTGATGCTTGTCTTCCGGCGATTTCATATATCCAAAACAGGCAAAATTTCCTATGAATTCTCCATTACTTCTCTGTGTCTTATACTGAATGCGTAGCTTATTAGACAGCTCTCTGCAATAAGAATCATTAATAAGATTCTTAAATGGGATCACAATTTCATCTGAAACATCTCTGTTTAAAGAGTCCACGCTATCGTTTAATGCGATAAAGCGCACTCCCATAGAAGGAAATACTTTTTCTATATATTTCCCTGTTTCAATATAATCTCTTCCTAAACGGGATAAATCTTTGACAATGACACAATTAGCCTTTCCCTTCTCCAGCATCTCCATAAGGTTCTGAAACCCCGGTCTGTTGAAATTGGTTCCGGTAAATCCATCATCCTGGAATTCACCGACTAATTTAATGTCCTTTGATTTTGATACATAATCCTGAATCAGTTTTTTCTGATTTGTGATACTGTTGCTCTCTCCTTTGTCACCGTCTTCCCTTGACAGACGAAGATATGCAACTGCATAATAGATTTTAGATTTTGGGCGTGCCATATTCTACCTCCTGTTTATTTTCGCAGGAAATTCAATATGACGTTCATTCTTTACTCTTTTTATTGACCATTTTCACTATATCAGTTATCTGAAAATACGTCAACTGTTTTCCTGTTTCCAATTTTTCCCATCATATGATTGTTTTTTCGGAAGCATATGATATAAGCTGATCCGTCAATGTTTTTTCTGTATCAGAAAAACGGATCCTTACCCGGGTATCCCCATCCTGATATTCATACGGATTTTCCATCTGCTCAAGATAACTTAAAATTCGCTCTTCCTTTCCCAATGAAGCGTCTATTTTTAAATCCTTAATATCTTTTACATATCCCATGTCCATTCACTCCTTTGTACCTTTTAAGGTTTCCAGCATTTCCAGTTTTATGCACTTTTCTAAAAAACAATTATGTTTCCCTTCACTCTATCTCCCAATTCAGACAGGCAAAATGTTCGGGTCTTGTCAAACTTTCTTCCTATATAAATACACAAAGTATGTATAATAATAAAAAACAGCCTGTATCTCATTTTCAGATCTACAGACTGCATTCTTACCATAATTTATTTCATAACTTGAATTTTGTTTTATTTATCTCATTTTCATACAGGATCTCCTGACACCCTTCCTGTCAGTTATCTGCTTTTCGTTTATATTTCCAAATGATCCCTGCTGATAAGCCCATCAGCAAAAACCATCTTAAAATATCAGTATTGTCTCCTGTTTTTGCCCCTGGTTTGCGGCTGCCTTCTGTTGGCGGCGGTACCGGCTCCTCCGATACCGGAGGTGTTTTGGTCACAATTGGCGGGATGGATTCATTTTTGAACTTTGGTTCAATAATAACGTCCCATACAACCTGACCGTCATAGTATCCAGGAACTGTTACAATAAAGGGCTCACTTTGGTATATCCTGTTTCCTATGTGTTTTTTATGGGGCTGCACAAAAAGATACACGCCTTTTTGCAGATTCTTAAACACAACCTCACCATTCATGTTGGTAGTGTCTGATTTTCCCTCCAGTTTATTATCCCGGACATACTTTTCCAGTTTGTCGGCCGCAGTTCCCTGAGCAGAGGAATCCTCGAAATCAAACAGAATGCCTGAATTTGCAAATTGCGGAGTCAATATCCAGGAATTATTTTTGCAGGAACCAACCTGATACATGGTAAATTCTGTATTATCCAGTTTATATACCATACCATCATCTTCCGCAACTGCCTTCAGCAATATGCTTCCTCTTTCTCCTGCAGATACTGTAAAAGGCATAAGGACCAAAAGCACACAAACTATGCCGATACATATTCTTTTGCCATTATTTTTTCTGTTCACGTACTTTCTCCTTTCGTCGGCTATAGATCTTTGTGCCAATCCAAATGATAACTACCGCCGCAATTCCTCCTATCAGAATGATCATATAGAATGGGATCGTGCGGTGCAGTCCCACTTCCTCATCCACTTTCTTGGCTTCTTCGTATGGGATCCTGGTACCGCGGACAAGCAGTCTGTGAGTATTTACTGCATATGGAGTACATGTAACCAATGTGACATAATCCTTTCCCTTTTCAATCTGCAGGGCATCTGTTTCCGACGGCAGTACTGTAAGGATCTGATCTACCTGATAGGCAAATGTATGGTGAAGTATTTTAATATAAAAAACATCACCAATCTCCATCTTGTTCAGGTCAGTGAATATTTTAGCATTTGCAAGTCCACGATGTCCGGATAATACTGCATGGCTGCTCTCACCACCTACCGGAAGCGAGGTGTTTGGCAGATGTCCTACACCTGACTGCAGCACACTTTCAGATGTACCATGATAAATCGGAAGAACAATATCGATCTTCGGAATATCTATATATCCCATCATTTTCGTATCATCGATCTTTAAAAGATTATTATACACATCATCTTCTGTCTGGATTCCTTCAGTATCCGAAAAAGGATCTATAAAGGAGCTGATTCCGATCAGACTCTTATTATATTCTCTGGCCTGCTCAATCATTTCATTTTCCAGATTTTCCGATAAATGGGATACTTCCTGTTCATAATCCGTAGCAATCGTTGTGCTGTGGAGCTGATTTACATAATTACTGACTACAGGATATAAAATCAAAGAGAATGCGATAAGATATCCCACCCCTCTAAATACTTTAACTATTTTTTTCATTATCTTTCACCTTCTGTCTGTTTCTTCTGAAATATCCAGGGATTATCCTGGGTACTTCAGAAAAAGCAGACATCCTCCCGGTGTAATCCCGGGAAGATGAACTATCTTTTGTCTATTCCAAAAGATCAAAACAACTTAGTCTGCTTTTCTTTTTCTAAAAGCTTTGCTTACTGTTAATGCACCAAACAGAACAATACCAGCAAGTGTTACCATCAGCGCACCTTTGCTACCAGTAGATGGAAGCTGTGCACCTGCTTTGTTTTCTACAGGTACTTCTGGTGCATTATTTGTATCAGCATTTTCTACTGTTTCTGATTTCTCACCATATGTGTAAGTTACAGTATACTTTGTCAGTTTACCAGTTGACTCATTATACTCTGCTTTAATCTCAATCTTAATATCTTCAGTAAGTTTGTTATATCCTTCTGGTGCTTTTGTCTCTCTTAAATAGTAAATTCCGGCTTCAAGACCTTTTACATGCGCATATCCATCATTTCCAGATGTAATTATTGCAGAAGTAAAGCCTGTAGTTCCAGCTTCTTCTAATGTTGCCTGACGATATGTACCATCTTCATTTTTTACAATATTGACTTTGGTGTCAGCTGCATTACCCTTATAAAGTTCAAATTCTGCTCCTTTAAGTGGTTTCTTTGTTTCCCCTGCTAAATAATGTTTAAAGATTTTAAAATCAAAGGTATGTACATCTACTTCACTTGGCTCAGACTTACCTGTTTGAGTTGTTCCTGGTTTATTGCTATATTCAACTATCGCTTTATTGGTATTTGGATTCATACCGATTTCAGCATCTTTATTTAAGATTGCAGTGTAGACAACTGTGATTACCTCGCCAGTACGATTTTTGTATGAATTATAGAAATCATTTAAGGTAACTGTTAAAGTACGTTTACCTTTGTCATATGCAAGTGCGTATGTATTTTCTCCTGATGACTTAGCTGTAAGTGGTGTATTTCCAACTTTTACAGACAATACTTCTTTTAAGTCCAGTCCTTTGGACAAAGTATCGCTAAATTTAAAAATATAGGAATCATATCCTGTCATATCCGGTACTTTAGAAGTCAGCTGGTAAGTAACGGTATCTCCAATCGCAAAATCTCCAGCTTTCGTCTCGGTTGTTACGCCATGTGGAGCAATTGTATCTTCAGCATCATTTTCATCATCTAATTCCATCTGATGATTGCCTTCCCATGAACCATTTACAATAGCATCAACTTTAATTCCACTTCCACTCTGTGCTGGAATAAGTTTCTTGTCTACTGTCGGGTAATTGCTCTTCATGTTAATCTGAGCATCATCACCTGTAACACTGACTAAAGATGCTACGGATGTATATCCCTGGTCTCCAGGTGCTGATGAAGTATCTGTTGCACCTTCTGGATAAACCAGGTAGTATCCATGCTCTAATCCCTCAATTACTGTTGTAGTAGAATCGGCACTTGTAGAAACTGTTTTAGTTACACTTATATTGTTCGTAGAATCCAGAATCCATGCCAAAATATCTTTAGCAAATGTCTTAGCTGTTTCAGCTTCTCCAGTATCTCCAACCTGTGTTTTAACATATTCATAAGCTGCTTTACTTAATGCTTCTCCTTCTAAGGTAGTGCCATTGTCTACCTTATCCTTAAAAAATCCATCATACGCAGAGTTTAATGTATATAATACACTCCCATTAGCTTTAACTGCTGTAAAAATCTGATACAGATCCAGAGTCTTTCCTGCCACTGTATTGTTAACTGTTAATTTACCTGTTGCCGCAGCTACCGCTTCACTTGTTCCCTCTGACGCAAATGCTGTCATGCTCATTGTCAGTATCATAGCTACTGTCAGCAGAACAGCCATACATCTTGATATGATCTTTTTCATGTTCTTTTTTCTCTCTTTCTTTAATTTATTTTATTTGTCCTGGAATCCTTTCTGCCTTTACGGTGGAAGTTCCCCACGCAGCCATATCTCTTTCATGACTCTATTACCTCCTTCCCTGCATGCTCTGTTTCTTTTTTCTTCTTTGCCCTGTATAAAGCAGGAATGCTAATAATAAACCGCCTGCCATTATAAACATCATAATGCCTTTTCCGCCGGTATCCGGAAGAAGTGCAAAATGCCGGTTGATGATAGTAAAAGTAAATCCATCTTCAGAACTTTCTATTGTGGTTGTATATCCCGGTACTTCCTGTTCTGTAACAGAATACCTGTAATAATGAACGTTTCCAGCTTCATCTTTAACATATGCCGGAAGTCCTTTTATGATCTTCTGCCATGTAGACTTTGAGATATCACCTTTTATTTCATAGTTTTCATATCCCGGCACAACTTCTGTATGTTTTGTTCCTTCCGCATCCGTCCAGCTTCTGGAAATTGTAACCTTAATAGTGTCTGGTCTGATGTTGTCCATATTCCGGAAATCTTTCCATACCTTATTAATGGTCAGATTTACAAATTCATCACATGGATCCTGTGTATCAGATGGTTCCGGTGACGTGCTATCCCCTGTATTTACAGTAGTTTTGGTATCTGACATCAGAACAGCTTTTGCATCTGATACATAAGCATTCAGATCTGCTGTTTCAGAAGAGCCCTTTGCTGCCATGACTGCATTCTGCAAGGTATCATATTCACCTACCTGTACCACATGTTTTATGGAAAAGATACTCCATCCATTTTCCTGACTGAACGTATCTGTCAGGAGTTTGGAATTCTTTTTGATCTCATCAAAAGTGATCACCGGTTTCCTGTAGATACGGTAATTGTTATTCTCACCTTCTACGCCTGCTTTCGTATTAAACTCATATACAGAGTCCAGATCACTTTTTCCACTGAACGGTCCCACCATCTTAGGTGTTCCACGAACCACGTCACAGTAGTACATATTGTTATTCCTCAGCAGTCCTTCATCATTGTATCCAACAAAACCTCCGCTTCGTCCATCATTTGCAGAACCATCCGCATCATTTCCTGCTCCGCCTGCATAGACATCATATCCTGTACTGATTCCATACACACTGCTGTCCGTAATCTTTGTCCTGTTTGCCTTGATCAGATTGATACTGATATTGGATTTGGCATCATTATCATTCAAAAGTCCATTTTCATCGCATGGAAGTTTGATGGATGAATCTCCAATCGTAATAATTGCAAGATCTGTCTGCTGGTTGTTGTCCGTTGACTTCTTTGAGAGTCCTACAGAAATATCCAGTCCCAACAGATTCACATGGAGAAGATTTCCTTCATACAGCGCATCAATCTTCACAATTCCAAGATTAATATGCAACAAGTTGGAATCCTGAATTTTATCTAAATATAGTGCTTTTATAAGTTCATTAACAAGCGAGAATATTACATTCACTGCTCCTGAATCCAGCTTCAAATCCGCAAGATAGGCAAAGCTTGTTCTTCCTGCGAAGCCTCCGGCTGTTCCACCGGATTCTACCAGTTTCAGACTGTTTTCCTGATTTTTGACATCTCCGGCATTACAGCCTGACATTCTGGCAAGGTTTGCATAGCCGATAAATCCTCCGGCGATCTGCTCCGCTCCAGCTTTACTCTGAACTGTATAACCACCAGGCACTCCTGTCACACTGCTGTCATCTATGTGGGAACCAAAAATATCCAGAACGCCGAGGGCACCGCCCAGAAGCTGTCCGGTATTATTTCCCAGCACATCCAGCTTCTCCATTTTCACAACGCCGCTTTTTCCGGAGTAACCAATAAAACCGCCAACGCTGTTCAGTCCAGTTACATAATTTAATCCAGTTACGCTGCTGTTTTTGACAGACCCATTTAGCAGGGAACCACCAAAACCTCCAGCTGTTCCGCTGTAAGTAACCTGATTATTCTGACCTGCATCTGTTGCAGTGTTAGCACTAACACCGAGCCCTGCATCCGGGCTGCCGGTGACATTTCCGTAATATACATAACTTCTAAACGCATCCAATACATCGGTTCTGCCAAGCTGTAAAAGCTTCTTCAATATAGTGGTCTCACCATCTGAGCTGATATTTGCAGCACCGGAAACATCCGCAATACCAAAGCATCCACCGGCATATTCACCGGCTACTACAGAACGGATCTTGTCTGCATGGATTCCGCTTCCCGGCTTATTCTTCTTGCCAAGGACCGCTCCACAGAGACTTCCTACGAATCCTCCAGCTGCTTTTGCGTACCCAGTATTGCTGCCGCTTTGATAGGTTCCGTTTACGATCATGCCCCAGTCATCCCAGGCTGAAACAGATGCACAACGGATGGTGGAAACAGTTGCGTTCAAAACTTTGATCAGCTCTGTTGGAGCATTTACCATAAGCACATTCAGCAGCTGGTTTAAAAGTCCCTGCTTTGTAGCTGTATCAACAGCTGCCACACTGCCCGGATCTACTTTTCCGGCAAAACCACCTACATAAGAAGTTCCATCTACACGCCTTAAATTTATGATACTGCATGAGGTAGTTTCATCTCCCCAGATCTGACCGCCGATCATCCTTCCCACATAACCTCCGGCAAATCCTGCTGGATCTTTGTCTGCAATACCGGTTGCCTTGATCCTTGCACCGGAACGATAGCCTTCCACATGGGACTGTTTTACAACCGGCACAAAGGTTTTTAATGCTGCCAGACTGTCTGCACCGATAAGTTTAAAACCTGCCAGTGAACCCTCACCTATGTTTGCCACTGAACCGGTAAGCATCTCACCAGCAAATCCACCGCTGCTTCTGAAGGCTTCCACTGACTGAAGATCTGTTGCAGTTCCATTTGTCACGGTACCGCCTTCCATACGGCCTACATAGCCTCCGGCAGAACCGCCCTGTGTTGCTTTACTTGCCAGAATGCTCCTTCCTGCTGTGACCGCGTATCCATATGCATACTGAGAAATGATCTCATTTAACTGTTCTTGATCATTGACTTCACCAAGTGCCTGTAATTTATTACCGTAACTTCCATAAGAACCGACAGCACCAACCCATTTGTTCCAGGTATCCGTATCCAGTCCACGAAGCGGTCCATAAACAGCTGTATTCTTTTCTGTCGGATACACTGCCTGAAGAAGCGTCAGCGGATTATCTAGTTTGATAAGACCGGATAAAACCTCCAGACTTCCTGTGTCTGCAACATTGGCACACCGCATCAGTCCGGTATAGCCTCCAGCATATTCTGTTCCATATACGGATCGGATACGATAGGCTGCACATTCCCTTACGGTTCCTGTGTATTCAGAGCCTTTCCACTTATCCGTATTATTTCCCCAGATCTGACCACCGTAGTTGTAACCTGCATATCCTCCGGCAAGTCCACGGTAAATGCCATCATTACTCTCAGCCTGAGCCCTCACAGCACCTCCACATGGAATACTTGTTGTTTCGCTGTTTTTGATCACTGGAACAAAGGACTGTAAAACTCCAAGAAGATTATCTGCCTTTATCAGACCTCCAAGAACTTTTAATCCCTTTACCACATCTGCAGCACTTCCCGGCTCCATGGTTCCAACATATCCACCGGCACTTTCACGCCCTATGATATGTGCAAAATTATAAGAATTACTATTCTGAATCTGAACTCCAAGAAGTTCTCCTGCATATCCACCGGCTTTTCCGGTATTACCGTCTCCGGCTGTTGCAAGAACATTAAATCCACCTGTTGCTCCGTAAACATCTGAACTGTCTATGATAGATGCAACTACAGTCAACGCTGATAACAGATTTGAGGCAGAAAGCACCTTATCCAGAACACTTGCTCCCCCGATAGCTGCCGTACTTCCCATAGCTGCTTTACCAATGTAGCCGCCTGCATAACGGTAACCACTTACCGCATACTCACTTCCAGTTCCGTAATAACTGCTACCATCTTCCTGCTGCAGATTCTTTGGCTCGCTGACAGGGGTATGCTGCAGTTTATTTACATCAGAATTGCTGATCTGTACACCGGTTCCGCATCCGATAAAGCCTCCGGCACTTCCGGAATCCGCATCGTTAGTGCTGTCTTTTTCAAGAGTTCCTGTAACATGTACGGTGAAGCCATCCTTTACAGAACGTACACTGGCATTACTGATCACCGGAACAAAGGCATTGACCAGGGAAAGTAATCCTGTCAGATCAACCACTTTTGTAAGAATCGATGACTCAGCTCCAATCTCAGCAACCGCTCCGGCTTTTACCAGGCCTCCGAAGCCTCCGGCATAACGAAGTCCTTCTACTTTCAGAAGATTTTCTACTGCCGTTCCTTTTCCAGAAGCAGCGGCATTAGCTACATTGTCTACATGGCCACTCTGCATCTCTCCAACGAAGCCACCGGCATAGCCTTCTGCATTATCAGATCCTCTGTCAGCTATGACAGTCAGTCCTTCGTTTTCTTTTTCAATACCGCTTACCTTGCAGTTTGCAATCTTACTGGATGCAGCCTGCAGGACACTTGCCAGTTCCTTCAGACTCAGGATCTTACCAAGGACACTGTTCAAAAGTTCTCCTGTGGCATCTCCTGCCTCCGCTGCACTTCCGGAACGCATGATTCCGATGTAGCCACCGGCATGATACGGTGCAGTGACTTCTTTTACATTGGTCACATCAGAGTTCTTCACCATGACTGCTTTTCCATTACCGATGTATCCTCCAGCATCTCCAAGCGCCACATCATCATTTTTTCCGGATGCTGTTACAACTAAGCTGTCTCCTGCAATAGAAGAATCGGAAATTCTAGGATATGCCACATCCATGACACTGAGAAGCTGCGTTACACTTAAGAGCCCCAGTAACTTAATAGAACCTGTCTGTGCCACATCACCAGGCATCAGCCTTCCTGCAAAACCACCGGCATAGCTGGTTCCCTTTATATAAGAAAGTCCGGTAATATTTGTTGTTGCAATCGCACCAGTCTCACCTTCTGTTGTTTCATTCTCGCTATTCGTGACTGCTGAAATGAAATCTGCTTCTTCACTATTCTTTTCACCTGTAGATTCATTCGAAGATGAATTAATATCTGTGTCAGCTTTGAATCCGGAATTGTTGTTTCCATAGTTGATATCTACTGCCTGTCCGTCTCCCACAAAGCCGCCCGCCATATCAGCGGATACCTGAGGATCAGAACCATTCGAAACATAGGCAATGGAAGTGTTATTGAACTCCGGTCTCAGGGCACTGACAACTCCAAGCAGATTCTCCAGTTGGATTCCTGCTGGTAATCCGGAAGATGTGACAGAATCTCCTGCGCTTGCCAATGCATCTCCAGCTTTGGCAAAACCTGCAAAGCCCCCGGCTTTTCCGGATGCTGCAGATGCAGTAACCGTTTTCAGGTTGCTGATCTGTGTGTTCCTTGCTCTTCCACTGATGCATTCTCCAATAAAGCCACCGCTATAACCTTGCTCATTTTCAGTAGACACACTATAGCCTGACAAAACACCTGTAACATTACTGTCAACTGTAAATGTCTCAATCATCTGGCCTACAGAAAGAAGGCTGTCAATTTTTAGTAGCGGTAATCCAAGAAGATCAATACCGCCAACATTGACAAGGGTACCGCTTCCGAAATATCCTGCAAAACCGCCTGCACACTTTCCAGCCATTACATAATTCAGATTTATGACGGATGTTCTCCTTACTTCTCCACCTGTTCCATAACCGATAGTACCTCCGGCACGACCATTCCCTTTATCTGATGCAGTAACAGTAAGACCGGAAGAGCCTCCATTTACGGAACAGTCTTTACATTCAAAACGCATGTAAGCCGCTGCTTTAACTGTTCCACCAAGGACATCACCGACACTGGTCATTTTCGCATAGCCTAAGATTCCTCCTGCATTCTCTGTTGCTGAAACCTTCATAGAGGAAGCTGCATTGATCTGATTCACACGGTCTGCAAATTCGTAGGTAACGCCGGTCTTAGTAAGCACTCGCTGGAGGGCTTTTGTAGTTGACTTTGAATCGTCCGTAAGTTCTAAAGTATTGGAAATCTGGACAGCACCTGCATATCCCACAAGTCCACCGGCATTTTTACCGTTTGCTGTTACAGAAATGTTATCTCCGACAATGGTACATCCACTTATAACAGAAGGGCGAAGTCCCACAAGATTCAGAAGATCCATGTTGGTAAATTTACCATTTAACAACCCTGTAAGAAGATCCTTTACAATTGCCAGAAGTCCCTGGCTTTCATTAATATCCGCTACATCACCAAGAGTTGCTATACCGGCAAATCCTCCGGTATAATCTTTTCCGGACACTGTGCCAAGAGAGGAAATACTGCAGTCCACCGCATAACTATTTCGCATTTCTCCTATAAATCCGCCTGCATAACCACTTTCTTTAGATGGGGTCCCCTGTGCAGATACGTTTACCGCTCCGTCGATTCTACAGTTCAGCATAACTGTATTGACCGGGAAATTTCCCATAAGTTCAATACCAAGGCTGCTTAATGCGCCTGCCACGACTGCATTCGCAGAACGTCCCACAAAGCCACCAGAACAGTCATTTCCGGACACTGTGGTACTTCCACCTACAGAACAGTTTTTCATCACTGCACCGATGGCTTCCCCGGCGAATCCACCGGTACTCTTCTGACCTGTAACAGAAGTGCCACCGCTTACAGAACAATTCTGGATACTTGGATTGACATATCCTACCGGAATCAGATCTTTTACACTGAGCAATCCTCCATTTAAAAGGACAGTCAGCAAATCACCGACTCCAAGTAGCGGAATCAGATTCAGGATTTTTGTTAAAGTAGTAACTAGACCTCCTAAGCCACTTGATACCAAATCGTACTGTGTCATACCACTGACATAACCTGCGAAACCACCGGTCCGGTCATTTGCATTGGAAACTCCATGTAAATTTTCCACATTGCAGTTTTCAATCTGGATATTTCCTTTTACAACGCCAGCAAAGCCTCCTGTTGCCAGAGATTGCGGATCCGGTTTCAGTCCACTTAAATTTCCAAGCAGGAGCTTCAGCACACTTCCAATCAAACTGATATTCTGTTTAACTTTTGTTGTAGTAGTAGAAACCGTCACATCAGAAAGGGTAATATTTTTCACAGTGATTGGATTTTGGGATATTGTAAGGGATGTAGAATACGGGGTTGTCAGATTTCTGAAAAATCCAATACCATATTCTGCCTGCTTGTCCTGATCAACTGGATTATCCTGTGAAATGTTGATATGGCTGATTGTTATACTCTTACCCTCAACCATTCCCTTTCGGCCTTCCATATTTCCCTGGTAATTGTCAATAGGATCCCAGTTATCATCTTCCCCATTAGAATTGGTTCCCTCTTTGGAAAGGTCAATATCACGAAAGATGATGTAATTCGCATCCTTGCTGTATTTATATCCGGAGCCTGCAATATTGGTATTGCTATGTTTTGACGTATCATAAGTAAGTACGTAAGTTTTATTCTCATCAACCGTTATACTTTCCGGATTTGTATCATCAATAAAATTACTTTCGTCCCCATCACTTGTAAAAGCTTCTGCATCATTACTTCCTGTCCCAACTGCTTCCTCGCTATCTGCCGGAGTCATATCAATCGAATCACCATCTTTTACAGTTTCATCTGTTTCACCGGACGCCGCTTCGGAATTCTCAATAATACTTTCTGCCGCAGTTACCGTCATATCAGCTGACTCCTGAATCGTACTACTTACATACACATAACACTGTGTAGCTTTTGTGCCAGCTATATCCCAAGATTGATTATCCAAATATTCTGTATCATTCAGCTTATGAGCACCGTTTTTATTAGCATACAATTTCTTTCCGGACCAATTATATGTATCATTAAACTTTACAATATCCGCATCACCCGGATAATACAGTTCTGTCTTGTATTCTGCTGTATCCGCTGCCGGTTTCCAGTCTGTATATCCACTCAGTGCGCCCACAAGTATTCCCGGCTTTTTCTCTCTTGTTTCGTATACCCGCCAGATTGGTTCTGTCACTTCCACATCCGTTCCAATCGCCCGAAGCTGTGTTTCATTACCTATCAGAATGTAATTTTTGTCACCAATCTTTTTTACTACCTGACCGAAATAGTTTCTTCCTTCATAATCAGATGGATATGCGTTTGTGATATTCTGAGTTGTCTCCTCTGTACCAGCCTTGTTTGCAAGAAGCTCCGGTGTTTCTGTTGTAAAGGAAGAAGCAAGCACATAGTTATGATTCCTGCTGTAAGTAAGATAGGAACCATCTTCCAGTGTAAAAACCTGGCCCATTCCTACCTTTTCTGCAATGTAGTCTTCACTCATCACAGGCTCATTGCCTGAGTCTTCTTTCATCAGTGCCAGCTGATAGCGGTTATACACATGGATCGTATCTGTTTCCGCATCATACACAGTCGTACCTGCATTCTCTGTTGCCGATGTGATAGTCCCGGAGAAACCAGCCGGAACATCCCATATATTTTCAGTGTCTATCAGAATATCATTCATAAGACAATAGGCTGCGTCTGCTGCATAGGTAAGTTCTGTCTCCTCTGTAAAGACCGGCTCACCTTCTCCTATACTGCCATCCTTATCTCCTGTATATACTACGGCACCTGTTCCGATCATCAGAAGCTGGCTGTAATTATAAATACAGATTTTTCCATCTATATAATAACCATTACCTGTCTGAGCAGGATCATCTGATATCTCATCCGGATTGATGATCGTCTCCTCGGAATCCGAAAATTCCCAATCTCCTGAATTATCAAATCCGTCTGATTTCTCCAGGCTGTCGTCCTTACCATATTCCGGAATTTCATCACCGGTATCTGATATGCTGTCATCAAAGGAATCCGTTATTTCATCTCCATTAAAACCTTCCTCACCGGCAACCACAACCTGTGAAGATAATAATGTGATGCACAGTACCATTGCTGTAATCTGTTTTAATATCGTACATTTCACTTTCATAAAAATCTGCCTCAAATCTTCTGTTATACTTGTACATTTAGCATTTTCATCCACACTGACTATGTGACTGCTGTCAGGAAGTATGACATAATCTGTTTTTCTAAACTAAAACCTTAAAGGTATTAGTTTGCATCAAAAAAATTTCTACCCCGCCAATATGTTTTATGATAAATTCCATATCAGCAGATAAATTTTGGTATATTATAGTATCTTTAACATTTTTTTGTAATGCACAAAACATGAATAAATTTTCTCGTTTTATTGCAAAAAGTGTTCCAATGTACAAAAAAAAGAAACCATATTTGAACAAACATGATTTCTTTGACTATTAAATTCTCATAAAAGCAGACCTTTGCTAAAATTACTCTCTCTGTTTTACTTTTTTCATCCATTCTTCCTGCATTACAGACACAATAAAGCACTGTAGCAGCTTATTGGAAAATACGCCACATTCCCCATTTACGATCTTTCGAATAGCTTCCTCATTCTTTAATTTGGGCTTATACACCCGAACACTGATCAGATCATTATATGCAGTTACCAGTCCGACCACCTGTGCGCAGAGAGGTATCTCTTCTTCTTTTAATCCATCCGGATATCCTGTCCCGTCATATCTTTCATGATGATATCTACAGATTTCATAACTATATTTATTTAATTCTCTTGTTGTTGAATCATTGGGAATCTTCAGAATCATCTCTGCCCCAAACACTGGGTACCGTTTGACTGTTTTCATTTCATCCGCTGTCAGTTGTCCGGTTTTATTTAATATCTCAGCTGGAATCTTTATCTTCCCAACATCATAGATAGGTGCCAGATGAGACACATTTTCTATTTCACCCTCTGTGATTCCATACTCCGGGTAGTGTTTCTGTAATTGGCGATATATCTTCTCTGTAAAAAAGCAAATATCATCCCTGTTTCCGGCTTCCATCATATTACTGCGGTTTAATACAGTCCCCAAAAGAGATACCATATGCCAGTACCGTTCCGTCACATCCTGTTTCTGTTTACGCAGTTCCTGCTCTAAATTTGTAACCAAGTTTGGGGCAGTTTTTGCATTGTGGAATGTCAGGATTGCTGTATTCTCCTTTTCGTCCACACATTTTTTTACTTCTATCCACAGATAGGTATCTGCATCTGTCTCACATCTTCTCTGATAAAAGATGCTTTCTTCCTGGCATCCATCTGAAGTATGGCCTGTCAGATTGCCACTTCCCAGAAATGCCTTTAATCTGTCCTTATCGGATTCATGGACATAATTATCTGTGTATACATTCAGACATTCATCATAGGTTTCTGCTTTTTTTATTCCCTGATAGACTGAATGGTGGCGAGAATAAAGACACTCATAACTTTTATCACTTAAATTTACTTTTATGACCGCATAAGACGGTTCGAAATGTTCCTCTTTTTCCGGACGTATGATATCCGCAACCTTTACATTCTGCAGGGAGTCCTGATATGTTTCCTGCACCTTCAGCAGAACCTTATGCACCCTGCAATAATCTGTGGCATTTCTGGAACAAAATCCATCTTTCTCCAGGCACCGGTTTATTTTCATCGTCACTTCTGTAGCAGATATTATATCAAACAGGGAAATGTCTTCCGGCTTTTTTGCAAGAGAATATCCGCCTTTTATACCTTCACTGGCAATAATTATATTTGCTTCCTTCAGTTTTTTTGTTATCTTTGGAATATAACTTCCCGGAACCTTCAATTCATTTGCCAGTTCTGATGTTGTGACTGTGTCACTCTGCATAGCTAAGTGGCATACAATCCTAATTGCATAATCAGTTGTATTTTTTAATTGCATAATCTTACCTTTCCCAGACAATAACTCTTTTCCATATATATTCTCAGAGTCTCATTGTCATCTCATATCAAAAATCTCATTTTCCCCTGTCAATAGCTTCATCATTTTATCACACTATTGTCATTTAAGCCAACCAGGTCTCTTTAAAGACATCTTGTTAAAGACTGCAATTCCCGCAAATGCTCTATATCTGCTTTCATGAAACATCTATATAAACAGCTGAAAAAGAAGAGTCATACTTCCATCAATAACCGGACTCTGTATAACTTTTCCCTTTATTTATGAGCGAATATTTCTTTTTATTTTTTTGAAAAATACCATACATGCAAGTCCTGCCGCCAATACGACCATCATCAATATCTTATAACCATTATTTTGAAGGGTTCTTCCTGTTTCCGGCGGTGATATGGTAGACTCATTGGTAAACCGAACAGATGCACTTGCATCTTTCAATTCAAATAACGCATCTCTTCCCTCTGAAACAGCACCTTCATTTATCTGGTATTTTGTTTTGTAATTGCTTCCCGGATCCGTTTCTGATATGGTATAGTTCCATCCGGTTGACAGACAGAAGATCTGTACGGTTTCGCCTTTTTTCAATGTGAAAGTTGCCTTGTTATCTGTAAAAGTTAGATTCCGTACTGTATTTTCTTTCTTAATATAAATTTGTTCATTTTCAATAACTAACGCACCTGTTTCTGTTCCCATTGATGCATTTGCCTGAATTGTGAATGTATAATTTCTATCTTCCATATTTAAACTCGGACATGCGAGGTTTTATTTCAATTTCCCATTATATCTGTTTATTTTGTTCTTTCAATGCAATAAACTTGCAATATTTTTCATGTTTTTTTGCATAAAGTGTTCCATTTGAAGTGTATCCGCTAAATCAATTCCTGATATAAATATAAAAAAACGAACCATATCATAAACATAATGACATGATTCGTTAATCTGTTACATTTCCTCAAGAACTCTGAGCACCAGTAATCCGTTCCGGACCACCAGCATTTCCGTTACATTACTCAAATCCATTCCTGTTATTTCTACTATCTTTTGTATGCGGTATGAAACCGTCCGGTAATGGACAAACATAAGCTGTGATGTCTTCTTAATACTCTGGTTGTTATTCAGGAAACATTCCAATGTATCAATCAGTTCTCCGTTTTTCTCAGCATCATGCTGGTGCAGCTTCTGTAAAGATTCCGGTACAAAAGCATATAATTCTTCTTTATCCTCTACCTTTGCCATCATATAAGAAAAGAATCCCAGTTTTGAAATGTCCACAACTGCTTTATCCTTATCCCCGATTATTTTCCTGATAACATTGATATACTTAATTGCCATTTGGGAAGATCTGAAAGACTCTTTTAGAGAATGGTATCCTTTGACACTTTTTCCTATACCGATCAGGAAATCTATATCCATTTGTTTTTTAACAAAATCCTCCTGCACACGTTGCTGTAATTTCTCCAATCTTTTCCGAAATTCCAGTTTGTTTTCTTTCCCATCCTCTTTATGGATATAGATGATCTGGTTGGTATTTGAAAAAACATAGTCTTTTGGCAAAAGATGCATAAGTTCTTTTTCTGCATTCTTTGTTTCTTTTAACTGCTTATCACTGAACCTTCCTTCATTATTTTTTGAAGCCATATGGAAAGTGATAACCTGAAAATCATCTGATTCATTGAGATTGAGGATATTTGCTACTTCATCTTCTTCTACATTTGTCAGAGAACCATTCAGCAGGCGGTATTGCAGATCTCTGTGATATTTTTTCTCAATGTCTTCTTCTATCGCGCACCTCACCAAAATATACTGCAATGTAACAATGATATTCTCCAATGCTATAAAATCCAGTTCCTGCAATGGTTCATTTCTCTCTGAAATAACCAGATAGATATCCCTCTGTTCAAAAACATCCATTTTCTTAATATACTCAACATATTCCCTTTTTTGACGCAGATACTTATATCTTGTAATAATATTGGGTGTATATGCCACACAATCTTCTTCTTTTTTAAACTCAGACATGCCTGGAGCAGTTGAGGCGTAGCAAATAGATTCTCCATTACATAAGGCAACCGGGTTTCCAAGTATTGTATCTATCTGAAAAAGTAAATTCGTTGTTACTGTTTTACTGTCCTCTTTGTTTAATAAGATTTTGCTTAAACTTTCATAGGTAATCTTAAAATATATCAGTTTGGCAGTTTCTATATCACATAACTGCAACAGCATATATTTAATAATATCCCAGAAATATATATTCGTTGGAATTTCCAAAACCGGCAGATTATGTTCCTCCGCAAATTGAAATAAGATATCAAATAATCTGTCCTGTAACTTTGTTTCGTGATATCTTTTTACAATAAATCCACTTATATTTTTTTTATTAAATTCTTCCAGATGGTGCAGGAAAGCATGTTCATCTACATCTTTGTATGCTTTCATGCTGGTCATAAGAACTTCCCCCCCCCACCAGGAATTTTTCCATATCTTCCACTTCAATAAACCGGGGCTTTTTGATTTCCCTGTCTATTCCAGCACTGCCGCTTATCAGATGCATCTCCGGAAATCTATTTGATTCAAGCAAATCTTTTACTGTATATCCCATTACTTCTTCTCTCTTTCACTTTTTTCAGCATGATATCTGCTACGTAGTATTCATACAGAAAAACTTCCAAATAAAATCAACCAGTTCTTTCTTACAGATTCTTTTCCATCTCATATACTGGACAAAATAGAATTATTTATTATTCCAAAGAACTAATTCAATATAATTTTTACCATATTTACAAATATATTTCAAGTGAAATTATATAAAATAGCCAAAAAAGAAGAGCTTTCCGCTCTTCCTGTCTTTTGCTACTCTTCTATCAATGCCTGAATGACTTTTATGATTTTTTTCTGTTCTTTCATCGGAAGGCTGGATATTTTGTCCGATAACCTGTTTGAAACTCCGGTTACAGAGTGTGCCACGACATCCACCAGAAGTTCATCTGCTGAAACATCCAGTGCATTTGCAATTGCTACAAATGTATCCAGCTTGGTTACTTTCAGACCTCGTTCGATCACACTGACATGTGTGGAACTTAAGTTTACCAGAGCAGCCAGCTCTTCCTGAGTAAGATTCTTTGCTTCTCGTGCATCCTTGATCCTCTGACCTACTGCTTTTAAGTCCATCGTAACACCTCCCGAACAGTGATTCCTTCTAAAATAAGTATACTGATGGAAATTTGATTTATACAGAATCTACAATTTATGGATTCGTTCTTTGGAACGATTCTGTATTATTTTTCATAAAAGGATCTGATCCTTTTATAACAGGCAAAATCCCGCCTGCAGTTTAAATGTTTCTTGCTCCAGGCGGGATTTTATCTTGTATCAATGATTCCTGAAGGGGATATTATGTCCTTTACCGGTTATTCTTTCCTGGATATGGTCTTGGATTAAATTCCAAAGTCTTAGTGATCAGTCTCATTTCCAGACGCTGGCGCAGTGTTTCGTCCACGCAGTAATGTACATGTCCCGATTCATCAAATATTTTTCTGATAGACAAAGCTCTAATATAACTTTCATAATGCTTTAATACCACCTGGATTGCTTCTATATCTCCGGCTGATGCTGCTTCGATAATGTGGAATGGCAGCAAATCAGCTGTACATTTCTGTTCTTTAGTTCTTCTCATTGGTTTCCTCCATAATTTTTCTCATCAATTCCAGCGAGCGTTTTCGATGCTCACTGATGGTACTTCTTACCAGATTCATTTTTCTGGCAATGTCCGCATCACTCATATCCATAAAATATGACAGTAATACGACATTTCTTTTCTTCTCAGTCAGTGTGTGCAGAGCCTCTGCAATCAATGCATCTGTAACTTCTATATCATAATCAAGAACCTGGAAATGATATATTTCCAGGTCATATTTGTCCATTGTAAAAAGTCTGCTCAGCTCCTTTGCTGACAGCTCTGACAACATCACTTCCCATTTCTGGCGATATGCCATATGTTTTTTGTAATTGATGACCTCACTTTTCAATGCCATCTTGCACAGACGATCATACTGATGCATGACTGTAATTTTGTTTCGGAAAGAAGACTGCTCCATAAGAGTTCACCCCCTTCCCTGCCAGCAGGCAATAAGCAAAGTTTCCCCTTCCCACTTATCCCAAACGGACAGGGGCATTTGTCGGGGTCTGGAAAGAAATTTTTTAAAAATTTCTCTATAAACACAGAAATTTGTATTTTTTCCGTATTTTAGGGTATATAAAAGACGCCCTGGTGAGCATATTTCAGCCCACAGGACGTCACTTATATCAGAAAATATTTTTTTGCCATTAGTATCAACAGCGCATAGTTCACTTTTCAAGGCACAAAAACAGTACAAGTCTTTTGAATGAACTATCTGCTCCCATCCGCCGCACAAGGACGGACACAGTACCAAGCAATAAGATCCTTCATCTTTTTATACCTCTCTGTCTTTCTTTTTATAAAAAGTGAATTATTACCCTTACTTTTAGTGAAATAATAGTTCATTTTCTTTCTGAAAAGGGAACTATACACTATGTTTGGAGGTGTATCATATGCCAAAACAAACAGATAAAAATCTGGGATTATTTTTTAAGAAAGCCCGAAACGAGCAAAAATTGACTTACGAAGAATTAGCTGAAATGTCAGAGATGTCCAGCAGATACTTAAAGGAAATCGAAAACGGAGGGCGGATACCAAGTTTTCCAAAGATCCGCAAACTTGTACGCGCCTTAAATGTATCTCCTGAACCACTATTTTATCCTGACAATCATACAGATAGTCTTGATTATAAACGCCTGCTTGTCTATCTGTCAAAATGTAATGATGAGCAGGTCACTGCCATACTGGCTATTGTGGAAGCATATCTGCGCACATATAGAACGCCTGCAGATTACGAGAATTAGGATTTTTGAGGATCTTATCCTGTCCGGATCATTCTGAAAAAGCGGTATGGAAATCCATACCGCCATTCTTAGAGTATATACTTATCTATCATCTTCTTTACATTCGTACTTTTCTTTATTGCCCCTATGTTGCTGAGAAATTCTATCCCATCCATCATACCCTGGTAATAGGCTCTCTGCTCTTCTACATAATGAAAATGTTCCAGTTGATCCAGGTATTTCTTCCAGAAATCCTGTTCCCTCTCTGACATTTTCTCCAGATGGAACGGCAGCCTTTTTTGTATCTGTTTTAAGCTTTTCCCGGCTGTTTTCCATTCTCCTGTTTCCACTGTATATTCCCGTTCTTCACAATCACAGCGCATTTCCTCTAATAGATTTGATACCGCTTCATAAAATTCATTCATTTTTTCACCTTCCGTTAGAATCATTTCTTAAATCAACAGGCCGCATAATCTTTTTCATAACTGCTAAATAAACTTTCAAAAATTTCATCTTTAGAAGTATGGTATCAATAATTTTCCTTAAAATCAATAATAATACTTCATCTTTAGAAATATTTCGAGGTGTACAATGATTATTTATTGGGATAAAAAAACAAACAGTAAAAACAGGATCGGCAGGCGGGTAAAAGAATTGCGCAAAGCTCACAAGCTGACCCAGAAGATGCTTGCAGCCAGACTGCAGCTTGCAGGATATGAATTCAATGATCTGGCCATCCTGCGGATCGAACAGGGTACACGTTTTGTACCTGATTACGAAGTTGTGGCACTTGCCGAAGTGTTTAATGTTTCCTGTGAATATCTTCTTGGTCTGACAGACTCTACTGCCAGATGAGCACATTGTATTACGATTCATTCTATGCTTAACTGTGGATTGGTATTCCTGAACAGCGTACTGTATGAATGGAGTGATTTCATTAGATTGAAAATGCAGAGTAGAAGAATGATTTTTATATTGAAATGTCCGGGAGCCGTCAGCGATTCTTTTCTGAAAGGCTCCCTTTTTTATTACTTCCCGCCATCGATCAGGTCATAGCTCATATCCAGAAAATCCAGGGTTTTGGCTTCACTGACAGAACCATCCAGAAGGATTGTAAGCCAATGCCGCTTATTCATGTGATATCCCGGCAGAAATCCATAGGTTTGAATAATCATCCCTACAAGTTCGGGATCACATTTTACATTCAGAATATCAATGTTTCCATTTTCTTCCAATCCCAGTTTTTTCTTTTCCACTGACATGATTATAGCATACCATTTTTTATTTTTATGTCGAAGCACTGCAGAATCCGGATCTTTTTTCCATAAATACTCCGGCTCAGTTCCATACTGGTCTTTTACATATCGAAAAATCTCGTCTCGTTTCAATTTTAGTCCTCACTTATAATTTCTGTCTCTGATTATACGCTATCCGGACTGCATCCTCAACTGCTTCTTATGTTTTTCTTATTGTGTTACAGGTCTTAGTCCGGTATCACTCGTCTTTCAGGTTCCATCTCAGAAACTCTTCCTCATTCAGTTCATAGATCCTGGCTTTTCCTTCTTTTGCAAGATTTTTATAGTAAGCTACGCTTTCCTCACTTAATTCTTCCAGGCTGCCGGGGGATTTTATGGTCTGGTACTGTCCCTGCTCATCTAATTTTACTACTACAGGATTTTTGTATCTTCCCAGGCTCTTTGCATGCAGGAATATCTTATCTGAGAACGGACGCACTTTATCATCCAGGACTGGCTGCTGTCCCTCCAGAAGGATGATACATTTCTCCCTTGACATTCTGCCGATCTCTGCAGGTGTCATCAGATCCCTTCCTGCACGGTCGAAATTTAAGCTGCTGTTTCCGCTTTTTCCCCTGCTCTCTCCCTCTGTCCGTTTATCTATGGTTGCCTGGCCGAGAAGTTTGGAAACATACTCCTGGGTATTGAGTGATCCTCTGCCGGATCCCAAAAAGATAAATGCACTGCAGGCATCCATCAGGATCCCCCAGGTATCTCCTGTATAGATCTTTTTGATCTGATCCACACTCTGCAAAAAGATCAGGGCAGAAATGTTCCTGCTCCGCAGGGTGGTGATCAGATTCTCAAACCTGTCCGGTCTTGCTCCGTTTGCAAACTCATCCATCCATACCTCCACAGGAACGGGAAGAGGTCCGTGGTATTCCAGATCTGCCACATGGATCAGGGTCTCAAAGATCTGTGTATAAAGCATTCCCATCACAAAGGCAAAGGAATTATCATTATCCGGGATGATGAGAAACAAGGCGGTTTTTGTCTTTCCATCCCTGTTCTTTCCGGTTCCCAATGATTCCAGTTCCATATCATCGTCTTCAAATATCCTGCGGATCCCAGGTGTCTCAAAGAATTTCAGTTTTGCATTCACCATCAGGATAATGGACTTTACTGTTTCCTGATGTCCGCCCTTTAATTTCTGGTATTTAATATAGGCCGGATGGTTTTTTCCATATTTTCCTAATGTAAGCCGTTCCATCATAACCCCCAGTGCGGTAGTCCCATCCTCATCTAAGACCTCCGCTTCCTTGTTGCACAGTTCCAGGACCTTGTTCATGGTTCGTTCCTTCCCTTTGCATTCCATCCACACATAATAAAACAGGGACATCAGATACAATGCCAGGCCGTCATCCCAGAAAGGATCCCCTTTCATGGCATCCGGCGGTGTGGTGTTTGCCTGTATGTTTGTCACTAACTTGATGATATCTTCCTCTTTTCTTATGTAATGAAAAGGATCATACTGATTCGATTTTTCCATTTCTTTCAGATTCAGGCATTTGATCTGATAACCTTTTTCCTTTAAATAACTGCCGTACCCATCGGCAAGTTCCCCTTTTACATCCAGAACCACATAAGAAGCACTGGCAGTAAGAAGATTTGGGATCACAATGCCTGTGGACTTTCCGGTACCCGGGGAGCCGATAACGATCACATTATTATTGGACAATGCTTTCTTTGATATATGCAGGTGCTTGCTCAGGATGCGGTTATTCTCCGGAAGGGAATCCATCAGCTGTCTGCTAATTTCCTCCGGATCCGCCCATTGGGAAGTTCCGTATTCCCTGCCAAACTGGAAATCCCGCTGATGGTACAGATACTGGCTCAGGATATAAAGCCACGCCAGAAAAGTCCCTGTGATACAGGCTGCACTTTTCTCATTCCAGTACCAGGCAAAGGGATGACTGATGATATATTCCAGTCTGCTGTTAATATTTGAAAGAGCCAGTCCCGGTTCCAGAAAGATCCCGGAAAAATAATATCCTGTCAGGATACACAAAAGTAAGAAAAGAAAAAATAACAGATATGGCGGTTTTCTTTTTTTCCACATGGCATTTTCTCCTATGGCAGAGGTACTGTTTTTTCTGCCTGCTTTGCTTTCTGAAGCTGTTGGATGGTTTTTTCACCGGATGGTGTTTTACCTGCAGTCTTTAAGTAATCCTCCCAGGACATTTCCTTGATATTTTTTACAGAGGTTCCTTCTGAAAGCATGGTCTTTTGGTATAGTTCATACCATGCTTTTAATTTTGGCGCATCCGCTGCTGCGTAGGCGATCTGTAGATATCCTTTTCCTGCATTCATGTCCGGCAGGATCATGTAATTTATACGCAGACCGTCCAGATCCTGTTTCAGCTGCTGTAAGCGTCCCTCCAGGGTTGCTACAGAAACCTCTTCCTTTAACAATTCTCCCTCTTTAGGAAAAAAATCTTTTGGAACATCAGATGGATCCGATAGAATCTGCAGCTTCTGTTTGATCTCCTGATCTGCAGTTTCTGCATAAGCATACTCATCTATGCAGGCATCTGCAGGAGGCCAGGGGATATTGGCAATCGAAACCTGTCCCTCTGTCAGGTTCATCAGTTCCGTATACTGCTTTTCCCCGCCGTTTTTCAGATGATCCAGACAAAAACTGCGGTACCAGGCTTCCACTTTTTCGGTATCTGCAATGGCATAGGCAATCTGCGTCTGCCCGTCACCCACATTCAGGTCAGGGAGAACTGTGTAACTGATATGCATCTGATTTAAGTCCTCTCTCATCTGGTTCAGTTCCTCTGTTTTTTCCGTAGGGATATTGATGATCCGGTATTTCCCTTCGGTTGCTTTTAAGAACTTTTCAAATTCTTCCACTTCTCCTTTCCCAAGGACATTTGCTGCCTGCAGCTTTTTTATTGTCTGATAGAGATAAAGGATCGCTTTTACAGAACCCTTTGCCAGGAAGTACGTTCCCTGGCTGCTTAACTTGATCAAAGTAGCAGTATCGCTGATCTCGCTCATTTCTCATTCCTCCTATCGTTTTGGGATCTGGTCTTTTAACGGACGTTTTTCCTGTTTTTTATGTTCTCTGCAGAAACGTTCAAAATCCTTCTGCAGGCCGTTTTTATGAATGTATGTTTCAAACAGCTCTATCCGGCTGTTCAGTTTTTTTATGTCTTCATCTATCCGCTGTTTTATCTCTTCCATAAGCTATTCTTCCTTCCTGTAATCTTTTTGGATCATTCTTTTCAGCAGTCTCATCTTCTCTATCTCCATTTCCGGTCCTGTGATCTGTTTTATGTCTTCCATTGTCATGTGTTCCTCCAGGCATTCCAGGATAAACTCCATCTGCTCCCGGCTCCAGGAAGACTGCTTTAAGTATTCCGCTATGATGCCGGTTTCTTTTCTTCTCTTTTTCCTGCGGCAGAAAGCCCACCAGGGAATAGGTTCCGGTTCTGGCAGCACAGATGGCAATGCTTTTGGTTCCGGTGGCAGTTCTTCTTTGTCTTCCTTTGGCGGAAAAGTTTGTCTGGACGGCTCCGATAACCTCTGCCAGAGTTCCAGCTGTTCCTCAAGCTTTTCTGTTTTCCTTCGCAGAGATTCCAGCTGTTTCTGGCAGGTATCCAGCATTTTATCCTTTTGTTTTAAAAGCACATGGATATACCTCTCCATGGGTTCTGTTTTATCAACCAGAAGTTCCAGCTTCTGCAGTTTTTTTTCTGTCTGCTCCCGGATTTCTTTTAATTCCTCCACGTTTTCTTTTTTAAGGAAATATCTTCTGCGGAATGTCTGAATCTCTTTTATATTCATGGTCTGGTACTGCCGGACCTCATTTAACGGAATCCCCTCCATAAGGGAAATACGGAGCCATTCCCGGAGCTCAAAATCCTCCGTTTGGATCAACAGATCATAGGTTTCTTCCGGCAGGCCCAGTTCATAGGCAAACCGCATCTGTGTCAGCAGTGACAGGGGTGCCCCTGCCCTCTGCTGTTCTTCAATTATATTTTTTAACTGTTCCTCTGTCATTTTCTATCTCCTCCTGCTTTTTTTCTCTGACAGGCTCCGGTTTTGACTCTTTTGTCCTTTCCTGTATCTTTTTGAGCATTTTTCTTTCCCTGCGCAGGCTTTTCAGGGAATCATTGATGTCTTCATATCCTGATGTCAGATTGCTGCGCATATGGTAAAGTTCCCTTTCCTGTATATTCAGGGAGTCTATTTTTTCTGCCAGTTCTTTCTCACTTTTTATTCCCTGTGTAAGAAGATAGCTGCACTGCAAAAATAGTTCCCCAATCTCCATTCTCTCTTTTCTGTATTTCCAGCCCTGGTGGTTATAAAAATGTTTCACCTTATGATAATGCGCCACATGATAAAGCTGGTAATAGGTGGCCGTCTGTATATGGAATGATATCCTGTACAGACGGATCCCGGGTGCTGTTTTAAAATACGGCACATAATCCTCTGTCCAGAGCCTTTTTTTCAGCTGCTGTACCTGATAGTCTTTTCCCAGTGTGTAAGTACGAAAGGCTTTTTGACTGTCAGGAGGGCGGATGGCCAGATAGGGACCATGTTTTTTAGATATTCCCTCACGGATCAGATAGCCGTTTTTTTTCAGATACAGCAGCATTTCCTCATAATCTGCACACCGTTTCACTGCAATGTCCAGTTCTTTCCGGATCAGCTGTCTCCAGGTCATGTTTCCATTCTTCCCGGATTTCCATTCTTTATAGGAACGTCCGGTTTTTATTTCTTTTTCCAGAAGTCCATTCAGCCCGTATTTACGGCATATGCTGTCAGTGACCGGCTGGATCTCATTCTTCCACTGCCCTTCCTTATAATGGTATTTATATCCGCTGTAAGAAAGGGAATTAAAAATCAAATGCCCGTGGATATGCTCTTTGTCATTATGGACCACATAAACATAGTCGTATTCATCCTTCAGATACTGGTCAGTGAAATCCTGCATGACAGCAAAAGCAGTCTCTTCGGTTGCCTCTCCCGGTGCAAAGGAAATCACAAAGTGATATCCCTGTCTGCCCCAGGTCTTTCCATGCTGTTTTTTTGTCTGGATCATTCCCTGATAGATCTCATTTGCATCACAGCCGCAGTTTGAGTTCATGTACAGCCCGCCTGCGGTTTTCTCCGGGTTCAGGATGTAGCAGACTGCATTTTTCAGATGCTTTCCCTTTTCCTTTGAACTGCTTTCCTTCATATGGATCAGCTTTGTGATGGCCATATCATATCCTGAGTTTTTTCTAAAAGCATTTTCAATTCCTCCATATACTGCAGCACAAGCCTCCTGTCCTGTTCCAGATACAGGCTGCTGTTATATCTGGCAGCGATCTGGTTAAGATTTACCCCTATCTTTCTGATCTGGTAATTCATATCTCTGAGGAGTTTTTCCTTCTGGTATGGATACTCTTCTCCAAGGACCTGCTGTCTGATATACTCTGACAGGTTTTCACCTGTGATCCCAGCTTTCTTTGTCCGCTCTGTGAGCAATGCATATTCTTCATCTGTCACCCGGAATGTTATAATCCTGTTCTTCATATCTTTTTTCCGTTCCACTAATCTGATATCTTTTTGATGTCACTCTGGCGTCACTTGGTACCCTTTTGATGTCACTTTGGCATCACTTTGATGTCACTCAGCACAAACCCAAATTTCCGCAGGGAATTTGCAAGATACGCATTTTGTATGACAAATGCCTTTCTTGTCAGGGGCAAAAGCCCCTGATACCCCGTTTCCTTTCCTTCACTTTACTGGCGTCAAAGTGACATCTTTTATATTCTGCGGTTTTCTTCCAATCTCCGGATTTTTCTTATATTCCTGATAACGGTCCATGATCCGGATGGATGCCCGTTCAGCGTCAGATGCTGCCCGGAATAATTCGTTGTAATCGTCTTCCAGTACAGAAATCCAGCTTTTCAGGTAATTGGAATGATCCTGGAAGTGTTCTCCCTGCATGGATAGCCCCAGATCTGCTTTTAAAAACATGGAACCAAGTTCTGCCCGCAGTTCTTCTTTTGCATATTCAATGCTGCCAAATGGATTTTCAATATTACGGTTCAGCCGTGAATGATGTCCTGTACTGTGGACCATTTCATGAAGCACTGTCGCTACATAGGATTCTTCATCCTTGAACATCTGCCTTAACGGAAGAACGATCTTATCCAGTCCCGGCGCATAATATGCTTCCGGCTGGGCGCATTCAATGATCCGGCACTCACTGGAACAGATGCAGTCCATACCGATCTTCATGGTTTCCGATAATTCCCGATCCTCCTGCTGTACCAGTGGTGGAAAATCTTTGATCTGTTCTGCATTAAATACCCCGAAGTAAGATACCATCGGTTTCTCCAGTTCCACTTCCCGTACTTTTTCCTGCCCGTCTTCATCCAGGTACTTTTCTTTTTTGGTAAAGATCCATTTCTCACATATGGTCTGCTTTTCACCTTTTTTTATATAATATCCCTGGTCCTGCAGATGCCTCCTGGTCATCCACCGTGGATCCTGATATCCTTTTTCTACCACCTGCTGGATCAGCCGTATCCGGTTTCCTCCCTTATAACAGACATGCGATACCGGATTTTGTGGTGCCAGAACCTGCGCATCCCACTTTTTTTCTGTAAAGATATATCCTTTCTTCATATTGGAGATCACCTGCTCCACCAGCTTCTGTCTGCTTTCCATCACAATCTCATAAGCATTCATGATGTCTTTCCTCTATACGGACTAGCAGGACAAAAGCGGCGGGGTTCTTTTTATATCCCCTTTTATTTTCTCCGGATTTAATTTCCCATCATATACTGCTACCATATCTTTTTTGGCATCATATACATATACATTGTCTGACAGGAATGTCCCCTGCTCAACTACCAGTGTCCTGTTCACATCTTCTACCATTGTTTTCAATTCCGGCAACATATGCTTTTTTATCTCAGGTATGATAATCAATTCATGAACCGAAGATGGCAGGATTGCAAAATCACCTCCCAGCTTCTCTGCGATCGATCCCAGTACCTGCTTATCTGCGATAAAAGATGCCCCATAGATTCCGCGTCTGTTTGTGAGGACATACATTTTAGGTTCATCAGCCTTAGGTTTCGGAAGATCAGCATCCAGAAGATCAGACATAAGTGTCAGCATATCCCGGCATACCGGTCTTGAAAACTTTGCATTATTCTCCATTGCCATTGTCATGATCTCATCCGGTGACATTCCCAGCATCTCTACCAGATCATTTGTAATCGTGATCGCCCCATTTTCATTGTAGGCAACTTCCGATTTCGCCACGATCGCAATGTCATTGATCTGTATATACGGTTTGTCATCCAGGTTTGCATCACTATAATTTACTGCGACTGTAAACAGGTTCTCAAGAATGTTCCTTTTACTTAGATCAATCTTAATTTCTTTTTCAGCACACTCCTTGACCACGCCTGCAATATCTTTCATTATTTTTCCAATCGATATATTTTCTTCCTGCATTTTCTTATAAATCCCATCCAGGGAAATCAACGGTGTTGCTTCATTTACCCCGCGGTCAGGCAATGCCACATTGATTCCTGTATAGCTTTCACTTTTAGTCGTTTTGCGGCAGTTTAAGATATGTATATTCGCATCTGCATATCTGGATGGCAGATAATCTTTGATATTCTCTTCTACGTATTTAGCAAACTGTTCAAAATTCATGCTCTTTCCTCCCTGTATTCTACAACCAGACGATTCTCTCCTGTTTTTTCATCCCTGACCATAACCAGCTCCTGCAGCTTTTTTCCTGCATTTTCTTTTCTGTATTTCTCATAGCTTTCTTTTAATAAGATCATTTCTGCTGACATGTTTTTTTCTCCTTAATCTACCCGTCTTGCCTGAACAATCCTGCGTATGTCATGCGCACCATTGCAGGTAGACAGGGTAATGATATGTTCTGTTTCTTTCAACTTTATTTCTGTTTTCCAGAGGGACTGTTCCTGCATTCTGGACAGATATTCTGCAAGGCTCTTTCCCGGTCCCTCAAAAATAGTATAGGTATCACTGTCGTATCTGGTATCATACTCTGAGAAGATCTCATACTGATGATCGCCATCCGGTGTAAGGATCCATAAATATGGATCTTTTTCATAATATTTCTTATCCATGCAGTACTGAATCTTATGGAACATGGTGCCGTCCTTCATGTTATGTCCGTAAATGATGGTATTGCAGTCCTGATAATCGGAATGATTGCGGTAATCCATAAAAATAGAAGCTGCAAAGATCTCCTGTCTGTCCCAGGAATGTTTCAGATAATATTCATTATCCTCTCCCTGCATCACCGGATAACTCAATTCTATGGATGGGATGTACAGCCACCCGGTCACATCCGGATTCTGTTTTCTTAAAGCCGTAAAATCTACCGTGATGGGTGCTGTCATCGTTTTCTGTCTTTTTTCTGTCTTTTCCTCCTTATCTTGCGGCATTTCAGATATTTCTGTCTTTCGGCGGATATAAATCTGTTCTGCCTGTTCATAAGTTTCTCTTCCTTTCTGGTATTTCTGCCAGAGACCTGTTCCCATTCCTAATGCTGCACTCAGCATCAGAAGGGATATAAAAAGCAGCAAGCTTCTCCTCATTTCCTGCCTCCTAACGGTCTGTAAAGATATCCTCCGGGATCTCTTCCTCGAAGATAGCCTCTGCATCTGTACTTTCCTCATCTTCCCTGTCTGTATTTTCCGGCACTTCTTCCGGGACATATTCATTTTGTACTGCCTGGCTGTCCTGTATGATTCCCTGCCCGGTACTGCTGACAGATGGATAGGAATAGGATGCTGTACCTCCTGTCTGTGATCCTGTCTGCGGGGAAGCAGCTTCGCCCCTGCGAAAGATCTCCTGTGCCTGTTCTTCCCTCTTTCTGTTTGCCTCCTCCTGCTCTTTTAATGCTTTCTTTGCGGCTTCTTCCTGCTTCTTTTTATCCTCAAGATTCTGGCTTGTCACTGCAGTTTCCATTACTTTTACTTCATTGCTGTCAAAGTCATAGGTATACTGGAGCATGCTTCCATCATCCAGCTTCAGGTATCCATAGGTCTGGTTTCTGGTCTGGCTTCTGTAATGAAATCCGGTACAGGTAACGGTATCTGCCTCTGCATGGGTTCTGGAATTATTGAGATATTTTTTGGTTGTTTTCTTTATCTTTTTGATCTGTTTTTCTGTAAAGAGATCACCCAGGTTTTCAGTAAAGTCCAGAAATTTATATTTTTTATTGCTCTGCCGGACAGCCTCTTCTTCCTGCCGGCCAAAGATGTCTGGCACAGGGGTGATGCTTTCCTCCGGTTCTTCTGTCGGCAGGGGTGTGACTGTAAGTTCCAGCTGTTCCTCCTGTCTCTGTCTTTCTGCCATATGGTTTCCAGCCTTATAACAGAGCAGAAATACGATGATCAGTATAAAGATCCCGAAAATGGCACCTGCGATCTTTAGTTTTTTCTTCATGCTCATTTTTCTCCGCCTCCTACCTGTCAAAAATCCAGTAATCTGCACTGGTGGCATCTACTTCCCTGAGCATATCAAATGCCCTGCTGGCATAATTCTTTCCCGGACTGTCATTGGGATCATTGACCAGGACTTTCCCATCTGCAGTGACGCCTCTGAGCACGATAAAGTGTCCCCTTCCCGTAAACAGTCCCGGATTCTGGGAACTTATCACCGGTTTTCCGGCAGCCAGTGCCTGCAGGACTCTCTGGGGATCCGTGGTTTCTTCTATAATCCGGATCCCGAAATGACTGGCGGCACCATAAAAATAATCCCATCCGGTTCCGATCCCAGGTACATAGTAAGCGTTTCCGCACCATCTCATTGCATCTACCGGGGTGACCTGCCTGCCTAAAAGATACGAAGCGACCATTGCAAAGGAAGTCGGCGCACATCCGCTTGTAGCGATAGACCCGCCGCCAAAAGGTACATCCGGATAATCTTTCTGATCATACAGAGGGATCGACATCCCTCCTGCTGGTGTGTCTGCAAACCCTCCGGAAACTACCGTGTAATAACGGAGTACATGTTCCACATATTTCTTATCGCCGTAAGCTGACCATCCCATTTTTGCAGCCATCATGTCACTAAACTCAGCCGCATTTTCTTCGGAATATCCGTTATAATGGGACAGCGCCCATGTGATATAGCCTTCCCCATAGTTATAACCCTGCAGTGCCAGTTTGATATGTTCCATATCTGTAGGACCCTGGCATCCGGCAAGCTCCAACGCTCTTTTCAATTCCTGTACCCCGCATTCAATGGAATACTCCGGATCCGGAATGCCGTTCGGCACATGGGGATATCTGGTATTAAAACCTCCCTCTGCAGCCTGCATGACATCCGGCAGTAATCCTCCGGATTCCTGCATCATGACCGCCAGAAGAAGTTCCACATAATCCTGCATCCCGTACTTTGCTGCATATTCTGTCACCATTGGCCGGTACCGTTCGCATTCTGCAGATACATTTGCCTTTGCATATCCCGAAGAAACACCTCCGAATAAAAAGGAAAGGATTCCCGCAAGCAGAGAAATCACCAGCAGAATGACCATCAGAAACGGCAGGATAGCAGAAAAAGCGGCCTGCATGACAACTGCAATCGCTGCAATCATCGCAGATACCGCTCTCTGTATCCCCATTTCCTCTGAATGGACAGATATGCTTTTTATACTCCCCTCTTCTGTCAGGATCGCTTCACAGTTAAATTTACGTTCCTCTTCCTCCTTTCTCATTGCTGCCGAAAAGTTCTGCTTTACTATGCGGGCAGTTTCCTTTGCTGCCTTTACCGCTATATGAGTTTCATCAGCAGATATGGGGTTATTCCCCACTTTTTCTGTATTCTTTCTTGATATATTATCATTCCATCCTATTTGTGTTTGAAAGATCCGCGGATTATTTTGTATTTCTCCCACATTCGCAGAAGCGTTTTCACTTTTCGTCTTTTCTGTACCGGCCTGGCCTATGATGGGTTGGTTTTCACCCCTGATCTCTGTCCTTTTTTCTTCCCGGATATCCTGTCCCCGGTCTGTCTGTATAGGATTTTCCTGTGCTGAAAACGGAGCATCCCTGATCCGGTCTGTCCTGTATCCTTTTCTTTGTTTCTGGAAAGTTCCAGTACAGGCTCTGCATTCACCTTGGAATGTTCCATAAAAATCAGACTTCTGACACTGGATATCCGCTTTCTTTATGGTCTTCTTTCTTTCAGCAGAAGATAACTTCCTCCAGAATTTCTTCTGTGCATCTTTCATATAAAATTCCGGTGCGGTCTTATCCTGCGGATCTTTGAGCATCAGCTTCATGTTCCCGGTCTTTATCTTCCGCTGAAAGCCATGGACCTGCAGGCTTCCTGTTGTCTGCAGTTTCATCGGCATCCTCCTTTCTTATTTACTCTTTTTGTTTCATATAAAAATCTGTATTATACAGGGTATAAAGCAGGTTGTCCCGAGGGATCACGCAGTCAAAAGGTACAACCTTGTCTCCGCACTTGATCAGCCCGGTCCCCGGCTTTGCATCTGTGATAAACCGCATTTCCTCCCTTGAAATCTCCGGATAGATCTGCCGTAAGATATTCCGGTCGATTCCCGACTGGTTTAAAAATACCACAAACTCTGAATTGGACAGCATTGCCTGTATTTCTGCCTGTATCAGGTTATCGGATAATGTCTGGGTTAAACAGGTCATAATTCCGCCCTGCTTACGGACTGTCCGGTACAGATTGTCAAAGATCTCTCTTCCCAGTTCATCCTGGGTGATAATCTGAAACTCATCTACCACTACATTTGTAGCAATCCGTTTCTTTTTTCCTTTTTCTCCTGCAATGCCTTTGAAGTTGTATTCGATCCTGGATCGTATGATCTCACTGGATATGAGTGTTGAGATACGGCGCATATCTTTTCCGAGATTTTTTAGTCCGATCGTAACCAGACGGTTGTTTATGGTCTCATTACTCTGTCCTGCAAAAGCATTTAAGGATCCGTGGGTGAACATTTCTAGCGCAAGGTAGATTTCCCTTGCCTCCGGCTCTTCCTGCCTTCCGATATATTCCCGCAGTTCAATCAGCGTCTCACTCTGGGGCTTCTTTCTGGAAAAAATCTTATGATACCATTCCTTAACGCACCGGTCTATCACAGTCTTATGGATCCCGGTAAGTGCGGTCGGCATGAGCATTTCCTTACAGATTGCCCTGGTCATGGATGACTTGCTGGTGATAAAATCATCCAGGTCGAATTCCGGCGGCAGGGGACTTGGGATTTCCCACGGGTTCATGCACACATTTCCATTATTGGAAAAGTCGATCACCTGTCCTCCCAGATTCCTGACAATGTTAAAATACTCATTCTGGGGATCCAGGATGATCACATCCTCATCCGTATTAAAAAGAATCTGACCGATCTCATTCTTGGCAAACACACTTTTTCCTGATCCTGTCTTTCCAAAGATGAAACTATGGGGATTCATCATCTGTTTGCGGTTAATGATGATCGGATTTTTTGATACCTGGTTGATCCCGTAAAAAAATCCCTCCCTGTCCATGATGTCCTGCACATTGTATGGCTGGAATGCAGGCAGGGAAGTAGTAAACATGGTACGCATCACATCCACTTGTCTTGCCGCACACGGAAGGCAGGTATTAAAAGCTTTCATCTGCCGCATTTCCAATACTTCAAGCACCATGGAGCAACCGCTTGCAATGGATTTGATGCTCACCACATGGTCGTTTAATTCCTGTCTGTCTTTTCCAACCACCGTGATCAGAAATCCAGAATAATACAGCTTTTCATCATTGTTATGAACCTGGTCCAGATAGCCCTCCAATTCTTCTTTTTTCTTTCGTTTCGGGTAAGAAATATCCGAAGAAAAGGCGTGTCTTCTGTTTTTCTCTTCCTGTTCCCTGGCAATTGCCTGCTCATTGTTGGTATAAGCTCCCTCCAGTTTCCGTAAGGTGATCTCCTGCGGGATCGGCACAACATCCAGGGATACCAGTACATGAAAAGGAACATCCGTCAATTTCTTTATGAATCCATCCTGAATGGAATTTGGATAGAGTTTACAGAACAAGGTACAGGTATATTTGTCTTCAAATTCTAAAAAACTGCCATGCTCTTTAATCTTCATATTGCAGATCTCATTCTGCCAGTTCCTCTTTGTTTTTCGCAGATCCTGCCAGGTAAGGTGAAATTCCTGTTCATGCCCCAAACGGTAAATACTGTGCATGGAACGCAGTCTTCCTATCCCATCCATGGGGATCAGTTTTCCCCCTATGGAATGAAACAGGATATGCAGTCTCTGTTCCAATGCCACAAAGAAGATCCTTGCAGACTCAAAATCTGTCTTTTTACAGCTCACCACCAGATACTTCATCTGCTCTATGGAAGTATTTCCCTCCTGCAGTCTCTGTCTTAAAACCTGACAGTATGCCTCGATCATGCTCTTATACAGAGGATTCGTCTGTTCATCCGGCATCAGTTCCTTTAAAAGCCGTTCCACATCCCGCCGCTGGTTGATGACCAGAAACTTAAAGTCTATGTTCATGGAATTGAACACCTTACAGAGTGCCAGAAGAAATTCCTCTTTTTCTTCCTCGTCCTTTGTGCTGTAATTGACATCCTCCAGCACATATGCCTTGTCAAAGACGTGTTCTCCGTTTTTCTTCTCAATCTCAAAGATCCCATTCTGGCTGATCCGATAGATGGGAATACTCTGCTGAACACTTTTCGGCACCTGGTATACGGATTCCGAGAGGGATTTTACAGTCTTAAACGTATCTCCAAACATATTTAATACCCTCCATTTCTCCGGAATCTCTTTTTCCTCTTTGCTTCTTTTTCTGTCCTCTTTTTGTGTTTCTTGTGTGTGCGTTCGTAATGTCTTTCTTCTATATCTGCATTTTCATCATAATCATAATGATTCTCATGGGCCTCATAGACCATGACCGGCTGGTCCGTTAACCGCACCCATTCCCGCAATGCATCAATTAACGGCATTCCTTTATACTGTATGAACCCCACCAGTATCACCGGCGCTGCAAGGGGAAATGCCCCGTACACTGCCGCATGGATATTCAGCCCCACCATATAGTACAGGATCAGTATGGTGCCGCCTCCTAAAAAAGCCGCCGTCCCAATGCACAGCAGCTGTCTGACGGAAAATCCTTTATAGGTATCATCCGGATATTCTTTTGCAATATCTTTGTTTATCTTAATGTCCATTTCTTCCTCCATCAAAGGGCAAATGCCCGCTTCAGCAGTCCTTCGGAACCTTTAACAATCCCTACAAGCAATACCATGCAGAAACACATTTCAAAAATATGTAAAAATGAAAATTCTATAGAAACCTGTTCTGTCAGGATCGTACCATTCCCTATCACTTTACATCCTACTCTCAATGCCAGTCCCATCACTGCAATCTGGAAGTTGGTTGCCATGAATGTGCGCAGCCATGCAGAAGCTGACCGCGACACTCCGTTCCCGCCTGCAGCAAAGGACAGTGCGATCGGTGCCATGGGAACTAACAGGATCAGATCGATTACCCTGCGGTAAACGGTAAATATGATCGTCAGCCCACAGACAGCAGCTGCGATCAGAAATACCAGTGATAAGATCCACGTTGTCAGCTGGGTCAGTGCCAGAATCCCGCCGCTGTCCAGCCCAATCTCTGTCGCATCAAACTCCACTGCCTGAAAATCTGCCAGTGTCAGTCCCGATGCCATCTGAAAAAAGGTCGGCATCCATGCAAGCGCAGAGGTCATGATAAAATTTGCTGCGATTACCTTAATAAGAATATAAATTCCCTTTTCAGAGGTAAACGCCTGCCTTAGATCCACGCTCTCCCTGCAGAACGCCACCATACACCAGATACATACCAGCGTAGCTCCTGCTGACAAAAATACAGGATAAATGTTTGCGGTCATATCCGCCCACGGTTCTCCCCTTGCAATCTCTGTAGGGCTGGTGAGAAACTGCAGGGCAACGATCTTCATACACCAGTTCCATACAGAACACCCAGCCTTGATCAATGGGTTAAATCCTAACAGGTCCTCCATCCATGACGGCATATGCTTTTCCTCCTTCCTACGTTTTCTATGCCACAAAAAGCTGGAGAAGCTGTGGTGCGATCACCATGATCAGTCCTCCGCTGATTCTCTGGATGGCAAAACTCTTTGCAGCCCCGTCCTGAGTCTGCTGTGCATTTCCAAACTCAAAGATCCCATACAGTGTGATGATCGAGCCGATTCCTGTTACCAGGTCTGTCACGATCGTAAGCAGGGTATTTAACGGTGTGGATATGGGCGTGGTCCCTGCCCCATGGACGGAAACCTGCATGGATAATGCCATGAACATAAATACTACCGCCAGAGATAGTTTTCTAATATTTTTTTGCATGCTTCATCATTCTCCTTTAAAAGACCAGGACAGCCTTAAAGGGCTGCCCTGCATCATTTATCTGTTATCTGCGTTTTCTTCCTTTTCCACTGAAATATGCGATCAGTCCTGCGATTCCAAGGACCCCTATGATCACAATCAGCTTTACAGGGGATCTGTCACCTGTCTGTACATTTCCTTTCAGGCTTGCAGAAGTATCTTTCAGGGTACTGTCACTGTTTCCCGGATTCTGCGGATTCTCCGAAGAATTAGACGGAATCCGTAAGGTCTGTTCGGTTTCTGCACGTTCTGCATTCTGCGCACTTGCAGAAGCTACGTTACGCACCTCGGAAGATTTGATGGTCGCATCCAGTTTTACCTGATAAACAACCTGGACTGCCTGTCCTTTTTCAAGGTCTTTTCCTGTCTCAATGCGGAATCCGCTGCTGACAGCAGATATTTTCTTTGGTGTAAATGATTTTCCCTGCAGATATGTCTTGATGGTATCTTTCTGAAGGATTGCTTTATTATTCTTCAGATTGTCAATGATCACCACTTCTTTTGCTGTTTCATTTCCGGTATTCTTTACTTCCACAGTATAGGTCACAGTACTTCCAGGCTTTGCTTCCGTCTGGTCTGTCTTTTTCGTGATCGTAAGGACCGGTTCTCCTTTCTCTGACGGTGTTTCGGTCGGTGCAGCCGGAGTGACTGTCGGGGACGGATTTTCCGGATTTTTGCCTTCAGGGACTTTCACGCTGTATGTGGTTTCTGCAGGTCTGGTATTATCCGCATCTGCAGATGCTGTGTTCTGGATATCCCTGCCTGCCAGGGATGCTTTTTCCATAGTCACATCATAAGTCACTTTCATTACCTGAACACCTGACAGGTTCGTATGTGTAATGGCGATAAACCCATTATCCAGTTCCTGTACTTCTGTCTTATCCAGAAGTTTCTCATCCAGATATACCTTGACGGTACCTGCGATCAGATTTGCTCCTTTTTGTTTCATCACATCCTTGATGATCACATTTTCTGCCGTGAAATCATCTGCAGTTGTTCTTACTTCCAGCGTATAATGTGCGGTTTCTCCTACCTTATATTCTTTTTTATCGGAAGTTTTTGTGATGGACAGTCCTGCTTTTCCTACAGTAACCGTGTTGTCATCTTTGGGTTCCTCACCGTCCGGTGTCTCATCTCCTTTTGCCACTGCCACATTGTGTACGCTCTTTCCGGACAAAGATTCGTCTTCAAAAAGAACGTCATAGGTAACAGCCATCTGCTCTCCGTATGCCAGGTCTGCATGGGTATGGATCGTAAATCCGCTCTCTGTTGCTTTGATTTGGATATTACTCATATCCTGTCCTGTTTTCTCTACCCGAACCGTATCTGTAAGGATCTTCGCACCCTTATTTTTCAGACTGTCTTTGATCACTACATTCTTGGAAACTGCCCCCTCTTTTCCCTGGGTTACCAAAAGAGTATAATGTCCGGTTTCCCCTACTGCATAATTTGCCTTGTCCGATGTCTTCTCGATAGAAAGGCTTCCGCCCTCGATCTGTACGGTATTGGAATCCTTCACCCATCTGGTATCCAGATAGTGTGTGGTCTCATTGGTATTTCTGAAGCCGCTATGGTTCCAGGTATCCTCTGTAATATCCTCTGAAGATGCTTTTGTTTCCCTTACCTGCGCTACATTTAACAGCATCTCATCTTCCGGTACCTCTTCCCGTACTTTGACCTGGAAACTCACTGTCTCTTCACTTCCGGCTGCAAGATTCTGGATGGCAAATACCGCATAAAGATGTCCGTTTAGTTCTTTTGTTCCGGCAGTTACATTTTCCTTTCCACTGGCGGAATCTTTTACATACTCTGTATATTCCGGGATCTGGTCCTTAACAAGTACCATTGCCTTTGCCTGGTCTGAGGTATTCTTTACGGAAATAAAATAGGTAATGGTATCTCCTTTTTTCACCACACTGCCGGTTGCAGGGTCGGCATACTTATAAACAGTCAGCCCGTCAGAAATGCGGATCGGTTCCGGCTCTTTCTGGTTCACCTTATTGTTGTCACAGGTAACCCTCGCTACATTGAGGATATCGCTTCCTGCCAGGAATTCCTTTTCAAACAGCACATCATAGCTTACAGTAAATGTTTCTTTATATCCCAGATCGGTTCCGGTATAGATCGCATAACGGAGATCACTGTACTCAATCTCCGCTTCATCCATCACTCGTCCGGCATTATTGCGGATCAGGATGGTTCCGGGGAGTATCCTTGCCCCGTCTGTATGCAGTTCATCTTTGATGATCACATTTCTTGCTGCCGCACCTTTTTCTGTCTGTTTGACTGTTACGGTATAATGTCCGGTCTCACCTACTTTGTAATAACGTTTATCAGACTGTTTCGTGATCTCTAAGGATGGTCTCTCATCCACCACCACAACAGTATTATCCTGGGTTTCTTCTTTTGTGTTCTCACCTTTTGCAGATGCAGTGTTTACCACATATTTTCCATCCAAGGACGGAGATTCAAACAGCACACGGTAAGTAACTTCTATCTTATCCTCAACGGTCATGTCCTGTCCGGTCTCAATAATAAAACCGTTTGGCTGTTCTGAGATCTTCGCACCGTCTATCTCTTTACCGTTCATTTTTACAGTAAGCGTATCCATTAAAATGACTGCCCCGTCTGTATCGAAGCTGTCTTTTATTACGATCTGCTTTGCAGTCACACCCTCACGCAGTTCTCTTACAGTCAGCTTATACACGCCAGTCTCTCCTACAAGGTATTCTGCTTTATCGGATTCTTTTGTAATATCAAGTGACGGTCCGTCTACCGGGACTGTTTCATCCGTATCTTTCGGAATATTTTCATCTGAATTGACGGTTACATTATTATGGATAGACTGTCCTGCCAGGCTGCGGTCAGTGATCTCTACGGCATATTCCAGAGTCAGTCTGCTGTACTCTTCCACATTGATCGGATTATAGTTCCCTTTCTCTGTAAGTCCTCCGTTTTCTGCATCCCAGTTATAATATCCCTGCTCTTTGATCAGATGCAGTCCGGTATAAACCGTAAAAGTATTTCCGGTAATATCAATATTTTCTTCCGGAATGTTTAATCTATGTCCGTCCTTGTCCAAGAGGACAATGGAGTTTTTCTGTAACTTGACACCCTCTGTATCAATACTGTCTGTAATGGTAAGGTTTCTTGCCACACATCCGATCTGGTTCTGGGTCACATCCACCTGGTATGTGATGGTATCTCCTACAAGATACTCGTCCCTGTCTGCTTCTTTCTGTACATTTAAGACCGGGCTGTTGATCCAGATCCTTTCACTGTCCTGTACCGGTTCTGCATTATCTGCAGATGCTTTTGCAGTGTTGATGATCTCCCAGCCATTCACTGCGTCTGTTGCAACACAATGGAAGGTAACCACTACCGGCTGGTTCCACTGGTTCAGGCTGTCATTCTCTGTACATGGCAGATTGTCAATGGAAAGACTCCAGCTGTTTGTCTCTCTTGTCATCTGGTAAGAAACTGGAAGGATCTCGGTTTCTTTATAATGTTCCGGATCCAGCTGTCCTGTAATATCTTCTGTTCCGGCAACCGGATTAACATACTCTGATGGGATTCCCGTTACCGTAACAGCGTCCTCCCCATCCTTTAACATCATACCATCCGGAAGGGAAAGATCTGCTAAAACAACATTTCTTGCAATGGATCCCGGCTGGACATTCTTAAGCACCACCTGGTAAAGGATGTCCTCGCCTACACGGAACTCATAGTCTTCCCTGTTATCCTTTTTGTCCTCTTCCCCACCGGACGCATATCTGTTGATCACGTCTTTCTGTACGGAGAGAACTGCTGTATTTACATAGGCTTCGGAGTCATCGGATCTCGGCACTGCATTATCCGCAGTCACAGTTCCGATGTTGACACCCTCCTGACCGTTGGATGCTTCCAGGGCTTCGCAGGTGAAATGTACTTTTACATCATATCCAGCAGGAAGATCTGATATCTTCAGTTCCCAGCCGTTTCCTACGGTTTCTAAGTTCCAGATGATTGGTGTATCTACGGTTTCATTATACTGTTGTGGATTTAACTGGTTTGAAACATCCGGTGTGCCGGAAACATGGTTTTCGTATCTTTCCGGAATGCCTGTAACCGTAATCGGTTCTGCAGGATGTGCATAGGTTTCTGGAATCTCTAAGGCATCTGCTGGTTCCTGGCTGTCCTCTTCCAGGTCATCTTCCTGTTCCGGATTCCACATCTCTTCTTCCGGAATCTGCTGGTCTTCTTCGTTGTACTGCGTCTCTTCCTCCTGCGGCTCATATGTTTCCTGTTCCAGCATAGGCTCCTCAGTTTCAGGTGTTTCCTCATATTCGGTATATGTATCCGGGATTTCCTCTGCATTTGCTGTATTTTCTTCCTGGCTGTATTCCTGTGTTTCTTCCGGAACCGCCTCTACGGATACAGTATCTGTATCCAGTCTGAAGCCTGCAGGAATATCCGTATCACTGATGACCACATTTCTTGCCACGGTCTTTCCGGCAGCTCCTATCTTTGCTTTTTCTTCTTCCGGAAGCGTATAGTATTCATCAGAATCTGCAAGGTTTACAGTTCCCTCATCATTGATATTTCTTACAATGATGTCAAAAGGCACATGATCTCCCACCTGCCACTCATAATTTCCGTCAGTGATATGCTTATCAATTGAAAATGCTGCTGTATTTACATAGACCTCTGCATCATCCTGCGCAGTTTTCGGATTTCCCTGTTCATCTGCAAAATTGGATGCAGTGACAGATACCTGATTCTGCGTTTCGATTCCGTTCACTGCTTTTGATGCAATGCAGTCAAAGGTAATGGTCATGGCTGCATCTGATGGAAGAAAGTCTGCCTGTACGGTCCAGGTATTTCCGGTACGGTCAGCAGAATAATGGTTCTCTACCATCTGCTTTTTGATAGATGTAGTTCCGTCTGCAACAGGCCATCCGATCTGAGAAGCAGCTGTCTCCGGCGAAAACTGTACCTGAATGCCTGTTTCATCTGCAATATCCAGGCCATCCGGCAGGCTGATATCAGATACTACGACATTCTGTGCAACGGTATAGTCTTTTGTATTCCGTACAATAACTTTATATTGTACCTTGTCCCCTACCTGATATTCATAGGCGTTTGCAGTCTTGTCCACGGTCAGCTCCGGAGTATTTACCCATACTTCCGCATCATCACCGGTAAAAGTCTGCTCTTTATTCTCATCAAAAAAGTTCTCTGCAGTAGCTTTTGCTGTATTGATGGTATCTTTTCCATTACTGTCTGCCAATGCCAGACATTTAAAACGGATCAGGATAGAATCCCCGTACTGCAAAACAGGGCAGGTAACGATCCAGCCGTTTTCTCCCAGAGAGGACATGGAAGCTGCAGTCCCATTGTTCGGTCCGCTTACTTCCCAGGAGCCGTTAAGCAACTGCAGGGAAGACGGGATATCTTCATCTGTTACCTCTACATTGACTGCATACGCATCCTGTCTGGTCTGGGTGACTTCTACTGCATACTCCACCTGGTCTCCGACTTTCCATCCATCATATTTTGCATCCTTTTCTACTTTCAAGCGGGCATTGATGGTATCGGTGATCCAGCATTCTTCAGAATCCTTTGTTTTTGTTTCCTGATCTTTTGCATCCCAGGTTACATTTGCTTTATTTGGAACATAAAATGTATATCCGTCTGCATCCATCCAGGGTGCCATGAATGTTCTCACATCTGCATCCTTCCGTCTGTGGACGGTATATCTCATGGTAAACATCTGCTCCGCATCCTTAAATTCCTCGGATGCCATGTAATCCGCTTTTGCCTGACATTGGATCGTCTGACCGGAGATCTTTACATTAAATTTTCCAGTCACATTTTTTCCAGATTTATCCGTGATCACAATTTTGCTTGCATCTGCGATCTCCAGACATTTCTCTAAAGAATCGGTGATCGTATAATTTGTTGTTTCAATTCCAGGACCTGCTGATCTTACAAGATAGTCAAATTCGTTATAATCCTGAATCTCATAGGCAGTCTCTTTATCTGATGCTTCCTCTGCATCATCCCAGGAAGTTCCTTTGTCACCTGCTTTTTTCTCAATATCCGGCTCATTCGGATCTACAACTTTCGGGATCGTTAAAAGGCACTTGCTGGTAAAGCTGTAATAAGAGGTTCCGATATTTCCGGCAGAGGTACGTGCATTTCTTATAGTATCCCCGCTTCCCAGATTACCAAAATTCATTCCCTCATAAAAACGAAGGGAAAACTGATCTACACCTTTTATATAGGCAGTAACCCAGGCTTTTTTATCTGCATCTGTTGTCAGGACATCTTTGGAAACTACATTTCCTCCCTCCTGATAGATATGGTCATAACCTTTTAATTTGTAAATGCCGACAATCCCCGGCTGTTCATTTATACGGAATGCCTGCGCAGCATCCAGATCACTTAATGTAATGTAGGAACGAAGTCTGGCAGTTTCCTCATCTGTTAATTTCAAAGACTGCTTTTTGCCCTGACTGTCTTCTCCATATTTTGTCCATTTAAAAGTCGTATCAATATAGTCAAGTCCACGGATACTGATCCCAATCTTTGTTGTATGGAACCGGATAAATGGAGGGATTGCCCTGCCTGTCGGTACATCGATCCAGGAAAAGGGCTGTTTTTTCCAGTTTGTGACTGTCATTTCGACATTATAATAAGTTTTATTGATCTTATCGTAGGCTGCTTTATAATAGATGATCTTAGGCTTCTTATCTCCCAGGTTATCTACTTTTACACTTTTTCCTGTAGCATCCTTTGATACGTCCATGATCGGTGACATATCATTATCTATATTTACTGTCTTAAATCCGTTCTTTTTGTTCCATTTGAAAGTGATAATGCTGTCCTGCCTGGGATCAAACGTAGGATCTATTGTTGTAACATCTGTCCCGTTTTTTATGGTCTTTAAGGTCATTGCGCTTGCAGCCTGCACTGTCTGCACAGAAAACGGCAGATACCCGAGCAGCGTATTCACGATCATCAGCAGTATCATAAAAAACGCGACTGCTTTTCCATATGTTTTTTTAATCATGCGATTTCCTCCTTTTTTTCTGAATATTCTTTAAACCATCAGACATTCATAGGCATCACATCCTTATTTTTACAATAAAAAAGCGAGATCTTTCATCTCACTTTTCCTCTTCGTTAAAAATTGTGTGCATCAAACAGTCCTTTTAATTCTGTCTCCATCTGGTCATCTGATTCTGCAGATGGATTATTTTTGTTTTCAAAAGCATAGACTGCGTGTTTGATATAATCATTTACCGTTTTATGCAGCATCGGATTTCTGTTTTCTATTTTTTCTATAATGATCTTGTCTGCCGGTCTGTCACGATACAGTCTTATCTGAGGACGGTATACTTTATTTTCCATCATTTTTCTCCTGCTTTCTCATTGATTCTCTTTTGAAACATGATTTCTTCATCTTGATCAGCCCGCTTTGCTACAATCAGGCAGGCATACATAAAAACAGAATTACAGGCTAATATTACCAGCAAAATAGCAATATACATCATACAGCATTCTCCTTTCACTTTATGACATCGTGTCACAAAGTTTTTTCATAAAAAGTCCCAGGCCGTTCATGGTCTGAACGTCATAACCCAGCACGGCTTAATCTATTTGCGATTACTGTCCCCATTGGGATACCTATGGCTAGACAGAAGTATCATTATCCCTGCAATTTCTCATGGCAATCAGACTGTACCAATAAGTCTGTTTTGACCTGTGCATATCGCTCCCTATTTCATAGATCATGGCGGCACGAATCCTGTTGCTCCTAATTGCAGTAACGTACCTGGGATACTTCTATTCAGTTTTCAAGGTGCTGTTAGGGGGAAAACATTCAGAAAGGAAAAATTTGCGAAATATATCTTTACAATTTAAAATTTATGATTTTTTTTACTAATTGATTTTCCAGACACTGACGTAATGTTTCGTCTACATAACAGTAAGTATTTCCATACTCATCTTTTAATTTTCTTATGGACTTCTTTATTATGTAGCCACGGTAATGATCCAGGATCTGATTTATTGCCAGAATGTTTCCGGCTACTGCTTCTTGGATCACTTCATATTCAGGCAGCTTTCTATTTAATGGGGTTTTTCTTTTATCCATTGGCATTCTCTGCCTCCTTTAAAATTTCTTTTAATATTTCAAGGGAACGCTTACGGTGTTCGCAGACTGTACTACGCACCAAATTCATGCTCTTCGCGATTTCCACATCATTCATATCCATAAAGAAGTAAAGCAAAATTACATCCCGTTTTCTTTCCGTAAGCTTCTTTAGAGCCATTGCGATCCTGGGATCCCTGACTTCTATATCATATTCCAATACCTGAAAAAAGAAATTTTCTACACTGTATTCATCTACTGTATATAGTTTCCCAAGCTGCGCTTCTGACAGCTCAGAAAAACTGATTTCCCTTTTTCCACGATTATCCAATTCCTTGAAATAATTTGCTGCCGCTCCATCGATCGTCAGTATACTTGCTCTGTCAAATTCATGCCGGAGCTTTTCCCTGTAATAGAAACAATCCTCTCCCATAAAAATTCCCCTTTCCGGCAGACATATAGCAAAATTTTTCCTTTCACTATATCTCCCAATCAGAAAGGGGGAAATGTTCGGGTTTTTATTTATTTTTTACAAAAAAAATTTAGTCTCACCAGAAATGAATTTAATTGTAGACAGATTGCTTTATATACTATATTATATGCTGTATGGAATTTTACAGGAGGATTTATTGTGGAAGAAAAAATACTTGAATTTATTCTGGAATATGCAGAAGATCAGAAATTAGTTCCATTCTCAGTTATTGAAGAGGAGTTTAATCTTGTTATGGATGACTCCTTGAAATCAGTCATTGCTGATGTTCTCTGGGATAATGATACTGTGTCGGATGTATTTATAGAAACTGATGGATTTACGATTACTTTCTTTGAAAATTAAAAATATTTGTCATGTTCTATCTAATCTATGATATAAACTTTGTGACACGATGTCACAAAGTCATGAAAGGGGGGTGTCTTTCGACACCCCCCTTTCATTTGATACACACACTCTATTCTATTATTTGCTTGTATTAGCTCCTTGTGAAACATAGTCTACCAAATCTGTAACACTTTTGGGCTGATAATCTGACAATGTCATCCGCTGTAATTCCAATATCACTTTTTCTTTGTAACATTTCAAATCAGATACATAAGCACAATTAAGTCTCTGTCTCATATCTTCAAAAATATCGTTTCCCACTTTATGTCCACTCCATATCCTGATTGAAAACTTCTATTACCTCGCTGTTTATATTATATCCGCAGTTATATTTATATTATAACTCTTTAACCGTATTTAAATAATGCAAAAAATCGGTAAATTTAACATCTGTATTTTACAACAACTGTTCCAGACTATCAGAAAATATAAGTGATACAGTAAAAGCCCCGTAGTTCACGCTTCCGGAGATTTTACTGTATTATTTCATAAAATAAATCTCTTCATTTTCAAATTATCCCACATGAAAATCCTTAGGAAATCTGATTTAAACTAACATCTAACGCCTTTAACTGATCCTGCAATTCCTCATATGCTATTTGAAATTTAGTTAAATCATCACCCTTTTTCGTATTTTTCCATTTATCAATCTTACTCTTACATTCATTGTATTTATCAGCTACTTTTTTATATTGATCAGCAATCTCAATCATTTGATCGCCATCAGGGAGATGGTTCTTAATAAAATTTCTAAATTGTTTTTTGCTCATCTTTGAAATTTTTTCTTTTAATGTTTCACCTGCATCTTTCAAAAGCACTTTCTTCAATTGCATCCAACTCTTCATTTCAGCCTCTGTTTTCGCTGTATGCGTTACTGTTCACACGATGTGCGACCAGCAACGCATCTCGCCATTTTAAATCGCCTTTGGCGATGGGGCGAGATGCATTCAAGCCAAAACATGCATCCTCCGTGTCAATCAGCGAAGTGATTGACACGGGAGTGAACAGTAACCTGTATGCTACTGCAATTTCTCCAACAATTCCAGATGAAGTTTCTGCACCTTAATCTTTTGTTTTTGTATATTCACTCTTTGAGTGGACTTTCCTCCTTCGATTTTCTTTAAAGCTTTATGGCTTCATAAACTCTTCTTTTATATAGTTTTTTCAAAACAACTATAGTAATATAGAGTTATCACAATCTTAGCTTCCTACTATTCAACGGTTCCTTTTCGCCATATCCAGTGGGGTGGGTAAAGATGACCCAATAAGTGAATGTAATTGAAGAAATTAAAAAAAGGACTATTTTTTATGAACAATATAAAAGAAAGAATAAAAATATTTTCAGGGGCGCAGCTTAAATACATTGCTTTTCTATCTATGCTTATCGATCACACAAACAAAGCGTTAATCTATCCGAATTTGGATGGAGGAGCATTGAATCGGTTGAGTGACTTTTTTGATATTTTAGGAAGAATCGCATTTCCAATATTCATCTTCCTTCTCGTGGAAGGCTATTTCCACACAAAAAATAAATGGAAGTATTTAATTACACTTCTTGTATTTGGAGTAATATCAGAAATTCCTTTTAATATGTGTACAACAGCTACATTTTTTGAAGCCAACTGGAACAATATTATGTTTACGTTAGCCTTGGTGCTTGCCATGATCTGGCTGATTGATGTACTCAAGGAAAAGATGGCAGCATTACCGAAAGCTTTATGGTATTTCGTATCATTTCTCATTGTGGCAGTATTGTGCTTTGCTGCAATGAATCTGGGATTAGATTATGAACACCATGCGGTGCTGATTGGATATTTCTATTATATTTTTCATGACCGACAGGCACTTGCGATTCCATTTTCCTATCTTTCCATGTTCAAAGAACCATGGGCTTTGCTTGGATTTGGCCTGACACTTACTTATAATGGAGAACGTGGAAAACAGAATAAGTGGTTTAATTATCTTTTTTATCCAGTACATTTGCTGATTTTAGGAATTATAAGAATGTGTCTTAAGATTTAAATATGAAATTTTAAAAAGGACTTTTCTTTTAAAATGAACGAAAAGTCCTCTTTTTGCGTAGATGACTGTTATTTCACAGCCCCTTTAACTGTTTCCATACAGATCATAATTTACCTTTGCCTGATAATAACTGTCCATAGTCAACGGTGCATTATATAGGGTTGTTAGCAGATACGCACGGATATTAGCGATTTTGGTAGTATTTTTCTTCAGACAATTCATCACATACTCTATATGCGCTTTTTTCAGCTTCATAAACTGGCTTTTTACAAGAGCTGCTTTCTTCTCTACTCCGCCAATTCTCACTGTTACAGCATCTGGCAGTGTCATAATCTCCACTATCAGGTCAATCAGCTCATCTATCATCTTTATGTCATAAGACCAGTCATTCTCAAAACATGTGTAATTAATATTTTTCTTCACAACATTTTTGTATGTATCCATCTCATCCATCAACCCTGTTTTTGATAGATAGATAGGATTATTCTTGCTTATATCAGTTTTACTATAATCAGTATAATTAGGTTTTGATTTTCGACATTCTTGATTTTTGATTTTCACAATTACAGAATTTTGATTTTCACTATCAACAGTGCTGAAATCTGCAGGATTCCGCATTACTGAATTTTGATTTTCACCATCGACAGTGCTGAAATCTGCGGGTTTTCCCATTACTGAATTTTGATTTTCACCATCGACAGTGGTGTTGAAATCTGCAGGTTTTCCCATTACTGAATTTTGATTTTCACTATCGACAATGCTGAAATCTGCGGATTTTCGCATTACTGAATTTTGATTTTCACCATCGACAGTGGTGCTGAAATCTGCAGGATTCTGTATTACTGAATTTTGATTTTCACAATTCTTAGGCAGCTCATTTTGCTGGACTTGTTGCTGTTGTTCCTCAGCTTCTTTTATCATAAAATTTTTCACATAAATGATATTAGGCTTTCCAAATCCCTGCCTTATTTTCTCAATAAGTCCAATCCCATCCTCTGCATCAAGTTCTTTCATGATCTTAACTGCTTTCTGGCTTTTGCAATTCAAAAGCTCCATCACATCCTCTATTGTAAAAATGATATACGCCCGATTCTGCTCATCAAACCATTTGTTCTTTAAGCTCAGGCTTATACGGTCTAACATAAGACCGTACAATACCTTTGCTTCACAAGAAAGTGAGGAAAAATATTCCTCTGTAAACAGCAATTTTGGAATGCGATAAAAGCTATACTGATCAGAATCATCATTATAAAAATATTCAAATTGTACTTTCTGCATTTAATCTTCACCTGCCTTGCTCTCTCTCCATTCTTCCAAAAGTTCAAATACAACAGCAGTTATCTGTTCTTTTGTATAATCTGATGGAAAAAATCGTCCTATTGTTTTATATGAAAGAGTATCTTTTTTCTCTGTTGAATTGTTTTTAACAAGAATTGATCTTATCATTTCTTCGGTAAGCATTTCTTCGCCGCTTAATTTTTTTAACCGCTCTGCCTGTTCCTTTTTTATATGGATATTTCTTTCCGATAATATTCTCAACAGGTATTCCTGTTCATTCTTTCTCAGATAAGATAATCTTTCACCAATACCCACATTAATCATATTGCTGTCTACCATTTGCAGAATCTCCGGAATCAGCTCTGTCAAACGGATATAACGATGTACGGTTCTGCCACTCTCTCCTGCTTTTTCACCTACAATATCAGCAGTAAACTTATCTCCTTTACTTCCCTGATGCTTCAATGCTTCAAATTTCATCTTATAAGCAAAAGCCTTTTCGCCTGGAGTAATATCTTCTCTCTGAATATTAGAATCTACCATAATAATAGTAGCCTCATCATCATTCAGATTTCTGATCAGGACAGGCATGTTATCCATACCTGCCAGTTCGCACGCTCTACAGCGTCTATGTCCGGAAATAATCTCATATGTACCATTTTTAGATGGACGTACAATACCTGGAACCAATACACCGTACTGCTCTACACTGGCTATCGTTTCCTGCATTTTGGTATCATCATTTACATGAAATGGATGATTTTTAAACGAATGCAATTTATCAAGTGAAATATAAACAACCTTTTCTCCATTATCCTGTTCAGTTTCTCCAAACAGATCTTCATATGATGTAAGTTTAATTTTCTCAGCACTTTTGCTTCTCATTTTTCAGCACCTCTTTTGTAAGACTCTGATACCCCTCTGCTACGATACCTTTGGGATCATAATAATAAATACTTCTTCCCTCCGCTGATGTTTCTGCCGCCCGGATGGACATAGGAATACAGTTTTCAAAAATATGAATATGTCTTCCATAAACTTCCCTGATCTGATCACAGATGTCTTTAGAAAAATTTGTACGGCGATCAACCTTTGTCAGTAGTATTCCCAGAATTTCTAACGATGGGTTTAACCTGCGATGAACTTTTCCTATCGTTTTTATCAACTGCTGTAAACCTTTTGTCGGAAGATATGCAGCTTCTACCGGAATCAATACATAATCAGCAGCTACCAATGCATTAATCGTCACCATTCCCAATGATGGCATACAGTCAATCAATATATAGTCATAGTTCTCTTTTACACTATCCAGATACAACTTAAGTATAAATTCACGACTCATCACTTCAACCAGGGCAGTCTCTAATCCAGCCAATTCTATGTTAGCAGGAATAAAATCAACTCCCTCTTCATGATGCATAACGCCCTCTCTGTCAGCTATGTCCTTTTCATTGATTACTTTTTCCATGATATTTACAATCGTATAATCGAGATTATCAGGTTCTCTGACTCCAAGGCTTACAGCCATGCTCCCCTGCGCATCGGCATCTACTAATAAAACTTTTTTTCCTGCCCTGGCAAGTCCAATCCCTAAATTTACACAAGTGGTTGTTTTTCCTGTTCCACCTTTCTGATTTGCAACTGCAATAATACACATATTTCTTCCTCCTTAGTCACAGACAATATTTCGGATATCTCAATTTAACTATTTTCCAAAAATATTTAGCATGGTCACACCAGAAGATCTGCACTTAACGCTGTATTACTCATTTCTATCACCTGACCTTTTCTATACCGGAATCACATTTTTATTTTACTTGTTCAACTTCCATGTAAATTCTTCCATATTTACTTGTACCTTTGTTAGTGTAAAAATCCGACAGTTCCATGACTTCAATACCCTTGATCTGATAAATTCTTTTTATCATATCATGCATGTCTTCTTTTTTTCCCATTAATCTGATTTTAATCATTTTTCTCCTTTCCTACTCAATTTTCACCTTTTGTGGTCAATAAAAGGGTGTGAACTACATCATGTAAACCCTTGTAAATACTGGGGTTTCCTGCGTTTGACCACATTATATCTCACTAAGAGCCCCTGTACAATCCCTCCTGTAGCTTCCAGAAGTTCTTTATCTGTCACCTTTATCACAAAACTTTTGTTGGTATCTTCATGATTCAAATCTATTTTTCTGATCTCTGCATCATATTCTTTTACCTCGCCATCTGTACTGCAGAGAATTGTGGCTGTTCCAATCTTCACTTCCTGCTTATACGCAGCCGGCATTTTCTTTAAAGTGATCGCATCATCTGCAATCCCTGTGAACTGACCATAAATTCCGTTTCTGCTGTTTGCTTCGATAGTTCCAAGAATATTTCTGTCATCATAGCAGATGTATCCTGCAAGTTCGCCGGGATTGCCTTTACTTCCTTTGTTAATCGCAAGAATCCGGGCTTTATACAAAGCTCCGTTTCGGATATTCAGAAGCTGGGCAGTGTCTATATCACTGATTCCATGGCCAAGGGCACCATAATTACCATTCTGATCTACGTAGGTAAGCGTTCCTATCCCCTGCGTGTCATCTCTTACCCAGATTCCAAGTTTATAGTCTCCTTTTTTGTCTTTTACAGGAGTTACAGATACAGGAATACTCTCTCCTTTACGGCTTATCCCCAGTGTAACTTCGCTGCCATCAAGTTCTGAGATGTCATCTATCAGTTCTCTTTTTGTAGAGATTTTTTCTCCGTTAAATGAGATAATGTAATCTCCCTGTCTGATAATATTTCTCGCAGGCTCCTCTGTCTCACCATTCCGATTCTGAATTTCACCGGTGTCGATCACCAGAACACCTTCTGTTTGCATATAAATTCCTATGGTGCTTCCGCTGACATAAATTTCCTGATCATCTGCAGGTGTTACTTTTATTTCTTTAAATGGAATATAACCCAAAAGTTTACAGGGCAGAATATAGCCTCCATCCTGCGAAACAGTAACTGCTTCTTCAAATGTAACAAACGGTGTTGACAAAACTTCTGTGACATCTTCTGTTTTTTTGCCTCTGGAAATCTGAATTTCGTCAGGTATCTTTCTGTCCAGATATCTGTAACCTGATATCAGCATCACCAACAGATCCAGCACAAGACAACAGATGACAAAAAGTCTATATTTTCTTTTGTTCATTGTTATGCACATCCTTTCATTCTGTATTTATGAAATTCTGTAACTGTGAAATTGCCATAAAACACTTCCCATCACAGTAAACCCGAAAGGTACAAAAATAAGAGAGAACAATCCGTCACAAAGATTATCCTCTCTTAGTATGTGGTCAATTATTTTATTTAAATCTTGTATTTTTTTGTTTCTGTGCCAATTCTTTCATCTCTTTCGCATTCTCAAAAACTGCAGGTGTAATTTCTGCACCACCTAACAGTCTTGCCAGTTCGCGGATGGAATCATGTTCTTTAAGCACATGGATCTGGGTAATAGTCTCAGTTCCCTGCAGATGTTTTTCAATTTCAAAATGACTGTCTGCCATAGCTGCAATCTGCGGCAGATGCGTGATGCAGAGTACCTGATGATGCTGTCCGATCACTGCCATCTTTTCAGAGACTTTCTGTGCAGTTCTTCCACTGATACCAGTATCGATCTCATCGAAGATCAATGTCTCAATCTCATCTCTGTCTGCAAGGATTGCCTTTAATGCAAGCATGATTCGAGACAACTCACCGCCGGATACGATCTGTCCCAGTGGCTTCAGAGTTTCTCCGGGATTTGTAGAAATGAGATACTGGATATCATCGGTTCCATTATCTGTGTAGTTTTTCTTTTTCCGGAAATCAATGGCAAAATTCACATCCAGGAAGTTTAAATCCTTCAATCCCTGAATAATCTTCTGCTCAAGCTGTTTACTGTATTCTTTACGGATTTCTGCTAATTCATCCGACTTTTTCTCAAGAATATTTTCCAGTTCTCTGAGATGCTCCTTTAATTCCTGTAAATTTTCTTCATATTTATGTAATTTTTCCAGTTTTTCTTCCTGAAGTTTGCGATATGTGAAAATTTCCTCAATGGTACGTCCATATTTTGCCTTCAGTCCATTGATCAGATCCAGTCTTCTCTCTGTCTCATAAAACTCTCCTTCATCAAAGGTCAGCTCGTCCAGATAAGCGGATAATTCTCTGTTAAAATCATTCAGAAGACCGTCTACAGAAGTAAGTGTCTCTGCAAGAGGTGTAAGCTCCGGATCATACTGTGTTACATGAGAGAATTCCTTTAATGCCTCTCCGACAGTCTCTCCGGCGCCTTCCTTGCTTTCATAGCCTGTGAGATTATGTACAAGCTGCAGGGAGTCAACGATGAGTTTTGCATTGCTCATTTTTCTGTACCGGGCTTCCAGTTCCTCATCCTCTCCCGGCTGCAGATTTGCTTTCTCGATTTCTTTGATCTCAAACTCCAGAAAAGCCAGCTCACGATTCCTCTGCTCCTCATTCATATTCATGGAACCAAGTTCTGTTTTGCATTTGCTGTATTCTTTATATGCCAGAGATACTTTCTCCCTTGCAGGAAGGATTTTTTCTTTTCCATATGCATCCAGGATTGCAAGCTGCTTATCCTGATACAGAAGTGACTGATGCTCGTGCTGTCCATGGATATCCAAAAGGCATGCAGCAGCGGCCTTCATCTGACCTACAGTACTTGTCTCTCCATTAATCTTGTTGATGCTTCTTCCATCCATGATTTTTCTGGACAGAAGTACCTGTCCATCTTCCGGACAGATATCCAGTGCTTTCAGTGTCTCCAGTGCTTTCTCGTTTTCTACCTGAAAAAGCAGCTCCACAAGTGCATAGGATGCATTTTCCCTTATCATATTTTTAGAAGTTTTTGCACCCAGGATCAGCTGCATAGACCCCAGAAGGATAGATTTACCTGCTCCGGTCTCACCGGTCAGGATATTCAGTCCGGGACCAAATTCTACTTCTATTTCTTCTATCAGTGCAAGATTTTTCACATGCAGATGAGCTAACATTTATTGCCTCCATAATCAAGTCATTTGTAATGTTAAAAGTTCAGGATCGTAACTGCAAAGGTATTGAGCAGTTACTCGTGGGATCACTTATTCAATCTGACAAAACTTCTCAGTTTCTCTGCTGCTCCCAGTGCCATGTCTGCAGTCTTTGCAGCACACATAATAGTGTCATCACCTGCAATACATCCCAGTATTTCCGGCCATTTCAACGCATCCAGGGCTGCAGCCACGCCCATGGCCATTCCGGAAACGGTTTTGATCACAATGATATTCTGTCCCACATCAATAGAAAGCAGGGTATCTTCCAGTACTCTTGTATATTTTTCTCCAAGACTTCCTGATTCATTATTAATAATTGCATAACGGGACTTTCCGTCCTTTCCTGCCACTTTTGTCAGCTTGAGAGCACGAATATCTCTGGATACAGTCGCCTGTGTCACCTTAAATCCTGCCTCATTAAGTCTGGAGGCCAGCTCTTCCTGTGTATCAATATCATACTGATGAATCAGTTCAATAATTTTCTCATGTCTCGCAACTTTCACCTTATTTCCTCCTGCTGATCAGCTGTCTCTCATCTTCCGGCGCAATACCTCAACAAAACTTAAATGGTTCAGCTTCAGAATCTTTGTCTTTACATCTGCCTGCCGGATCTGAATGCAGTCACCGGTGACCATAGGGATAAATGTATCTCCGTCAAAAGATGCGATTCCCTTTTCACAGTCACAGTGTCTTCCTTTTCCTATCTCTACAGTGATCACATCCTGCGCAGGAAAAATAATGCTTCTTGTATTCAGTGTGTGTGGTGCTATGGGAGTCATGATCGTCATGGCGGCATTGGGCGATACAATAGGTCCTCCCGCTGACAGACTATATCCGGTAGATCCGGTAGGTGTTGAAATAATAATTCCATCAGCATTATAAGAGTTAAGATAAACATCATTTACATAATTCTTAAACCGGACCACGCGGAGATGACCGTCTCTGCCGATCACAATGTCATTCAATGCAATATCCTGTCCGATCAGTTTTCTGCCGCGGTACACCCTTCCTTCCAGCATCATGCGTTCTTCTACCTCGTAATCATCCGCCATTAGCTGATCCAGAGCACTGTACAGAGAGGTCTGATTCACTTCTGCAAGAAAACCCAGATTTCCCAGATTGATTCCAAGAAGAGGAATTTCCTTATGCACCACATCCCTTGCTGCCTGAAGAAGTGTGCCATCTCCTCCCAGAACAATAATACACTGTGTATCGTCCGGAACCTTATCAGGATCTGTATAATGAAAGGAACCCTCATGTTTCCTTTCTGCCTGCTGTACTTCACAGTTTTTGTGATGTGTTTTCAGATAATCTGCGATTTTTTCTGTGATTTCAAGTTTTTTATCCTTGTCACTGTTTGTAATAATATAAAACCTGTCCATAGTTTCTTCCTGACTCAGCCTTTTTAATCCAACTGTCCATGAGCCTCTGCCACAACAGCTTCTACAGATACCTTCAGGCTGTCGGTAACCCCGGTACCTTCCGGATGTTTTTTCAGATGAAGAAGATATTCGATATTTCCTTCCGGTCCTTTAATTGGCGAAAAAGAAAGATGACATGGCTCCATAAAAATACTCATGGCATAATCGCGCACTTTTTCGATCACTTCCTGATGAACAGCAGGATCTCTTACAACCCCCTTCTTTCCGACTTTCTCTCTCCCCGCCTCAAACTGCGGCTTGATCAGACATACGATCTCACCCTCATCTGTAAGGAGATTTCTTACAGGAAGCAGTACTTTTGTAAGAGAAATAAAGGACACATCTATTGATGAAAAATCTGCCGGTTCTCCCAAATCCTCCGGTACCACATAGCGGATATTGGTTTTCTCCATACAGACTACACGCGGATCGTTACGAAGCTTCCAGTCAAGCTGTCCATATCCTACATCAATGGAATAAACTTTTACTGCCCCGTTCTGTAACATACAATCTGTAAACCCTCCGGTGGACGCACCTACATCCATACAGACCTTACTATCCAATGTGACATCAAAGTTTTTCATAGCTTTTTCAAGTTTCAGCCCACCGCGGCTTACATACGGAAGAGTGTTTCCTCTGACCTCAATCTTTACAGTCTCCGGGAACATGGTTCCCGCCTTATCTTCTTTCTGACCATCAACATATACATCGCCTGCCATGATGAATGCCTTTGCTTTCTCGCGGGATGGCGCAAGGGCGCGTTCCATCATAAGCATATCCAAACGTTTCTTCATTGCTCTCTTAATTCCTCACTATCTTCTATTGCCTGTCTGATGTCTTCCACTCCAAGTCCAATCCGGCTGCGCAGGCTTTCTACATTTCCCTGGGGTACAAAACGATCCCAGACAGCTGCCGACAACACTCTTATTTCCGGATGACAGGCTTCCATATAAGCAGACACATGCTCTCCGTATCCGCCGCTTTTCACATTCTCTTCTACTGTCACAAACAGACTGTGATCCTTTGCCAGTTCATCAAGGAGATCCACATCCAATGGTTTCACAAATCTGGCATTTACAAAAGTAGGATCATAGCCGTCATCTTTCAGTCCTTTACAGATTTCCATGCAGGACGGGATCATACTTCCCACTCCCAGCACAGCGATTTTTTTTCCTTTGCGGATAATCTCACTTCTGCCATATTCCACAGGTGCCTGGTATTCCTGAAGCCCCTGATGCGCACTGCCTCTCGGATAGCGGATTGCAATCGGTCCGTCAAAGCTTACCGCAAATGCAAGCATCTCTTCCAGTTCTCTGTCATTCTTCGGTGCCAGAACAGTCATATTCGGCATCATGGACAAATAAGACAGATCAAAGCAGCCCTGATGCGTCTCCCCGTCTGCGCCTACAAGCCCTGCCCTGTCAACAGCAAAAATCACATGAAGCTTCTGCATACATACATCATGCAGGATCTGATCTACAGCACGCTGCAGAAAAGATGAATAGATGGCAACAACAGGAACCAGGCCGCCAAGAGCCAGACCCGCCGCAAAACTCACCGCATGTTCCTCTGCGATTCCCACATCAAAAAATCTGTCCGGAAATCTCCTGGAAAATTCCACAAGTCCGGTTCCATCCGGCATGGCTGCGGTAATAGCTGTCAGTTTTTTATTTTTCTCACCAAGAGAGACCAGTGCTTTGGAAAAAACATCTGTATAACCCGGCACTGTTTTCTTCTGAAGTACCCGGCCTGTTTTAATATCAAAAGGACCTGTTCCATGAAATCTGTCCGGATGGGCACTTGCAGGTTCGTATCCTCTGCCTTTCTTTGTCAGGACATGAACAACTACCGGTCCCTCTACCCGTTTTGCTTCATTAAAGAGTTTCATCATCTGACGCATATTATGACCGTCAACAGGTCCCAGATATGTCAACCCCATATTTTCAAACAGCATTCCCGGAATAAAAAGCTGCTTGACACTGCTTTTGGTTTTTCTCATAGTATCTACCAGAGCAGTCCCTACCTTCGGAACCTTCTTCAGTGCCTTTGTCACACCCATCTTCATTCCTGTATAAGCTTCTGCAGTTCTCAGTGCACTCAGATAAGTGGACATGCCTCCTACATTTCTGGAAATGGACATATTATTGTCATTTATGATAATAATAAAATTTGTCTTTAACTCTGCAGCATTATTTAATGCCTCATACGCCATTCCTCCGGTGAGAGCACCATCTCCGATCACAGAAACCACATGATGCTTCTGTCCCAGAATATCTCTGGCATGCACATATCCCAGTCCTGCCGAAATTGAATTGGAACTGTGTCCTGCATCATATGCATCACAGGGGCTCTCACTTCTCTTAGGAAAACCGCTTAATCCACCTTCCTGTCGCAGATTCTTAAATTCATCTTTTCTTCCGGTAAGAATCTTATGTGTATATGCCTGATGTCCTACATCCCAGATTAGTTTGTCTTCCGGAAAATCCAGCACATTATGAAGAGCCAGAGTCAGTTCCACTACTCCCAGATTTGAAGCAAGATGTCCGCCCGTCTGACTTACTGACCGGATTAAAAAGTCCCTGATCTCCGCTGCCAGAGGCTCGAAATCTTCCAATGGTATCTTATGGATATCATTGGGTTTCTTAATCTTTTCCAGAATCATTTGTATCCTTCCTTTATTTTCTGCGGTTTATTAATTTTTCAATTAACAAATACAGAAACTCGTTATTTTTATTCAGACTCTTCAGCAGATCGATTGCCTTTTCTGAGAGTTCTTCCACCTGTTCAGCAGCCTTCTCTGTTCCAAAAAGAGTCACATAAGTAACTTTATTATTCTTCTCATCACTGTGTACAGGTTTTCCCAGTTCTTCTGCAGTGCTGGTCACATCCAGAATATCATCCTGAATCTGGAAAGCCAGTCCTATATTTCCGGCAGCTTTCTCCACTGCAGATACTTCCTGCTCATTTGCTCCTGCAAGAATTGCGCCTGTCATCATGGAGGCTTCGATCAATGCTGACGTCTTATTTCTGTAAATATAGTCAAGCATCTCTTTTTCAAGGGGCTTTCCGTCATTTTCCACATCAACACTTTGTCCTCCAAGCATTCCATGAATGCCTGTTTTCTGTGAGACCACTCTCAACGCATGGATTACCCGATCCTGCTCTTTTGTCAGGGCAAATGCCTGAAACATGGTTTCGTATGCGTAATTAAGCAGCGCAACACCGCTTAACACCCCCATGGCTTCCCCATATACCTTATGTGTAGTCAGTCTGCCACGCCTGTAATCATCATCATCAAGTGCAGGAAGATCGTCATGAATCAGGGAATGAGTATGGATCATCTCCATTCCTGCCATAAACGGTTTTACAACTTCTTCCTTACCATCAAACAGGCGATATGTCTCCCGGATCAACATTGGCCGAAGGCGCTTGCCTCCTGCCAGCATACTGTAATTCATAGCCTGAGCCATTGTTCCGGCGAATCCCGCCTCTGCAGGCAGGAAGCTTCTGATCACTTTCTCTGTTTCTTCCGTTCTCTTTGCTAATTCATCTTGAAAATTCACTAAATGTACCATCCTCATTAAGCTGCAGCATTTTCTTCTCCACTGTATCCAGCTTCCCGCTGCAAAGTTTCAAAAGTTCCATGCCCTGTCTGTACAGTATAAAAGAGTCCTCCAGCGATGTGTCTCTGTTTTCCAGTTTTTCAGCCAGCAGATCCAGTTCTGCAAACATCTCTTCCAGAGGTTTTTCCTCCTGTAACTGCTCACAGTTTTCTTTCTTCACCATAGATTCTCTCCTCCTTCACCGTACCTGTAACATCTGCTTCTATCGTACCGTCTGTCACAGATATATAAATGGTATCCCCATTTTGTACCTGTTCTACACTTGTCAATGTCTTTTTATATTTATCTGCCACATAAGAATATCCCTGATTCAGTTTCTTTAAAGGGGAAAGTCCTGCAAAACGTTCCAGATAAACAGACAATCTGTGTCTCTCATCCTGAAGTTTCCTGTTCATTCCATTTTGTACAGCATTCTCCAGATCTGCCAGACGCTGTCTCTGCTCCCGCAGCCTGTTCTCCGGACTCAGATAAACAAATTTTGTCTGAATATGCTCCAGTCTGCTGCGGTACAGATCCATTTTACCACTCATTGCACGATATAACCGCTGCCTGTAAATACTTACTGCTTCAATCACACTTCTGTAATCATCCACCGCAAGCTCTGCCGCAGCAGAAGGAGTAGGAGCTCGCAGATCAGCAGCGAAATCAGCAATTGTAAAATCCGTTTCATGACCTACTGCGGAAATAATGGGTGTACTGCACTCAAAAATAGCTCTGGCCACGATTTCTTCATTAAACGCCCAGAGATCTTCAATAGAGCCACCGCCTCTTCCCACAATGATCACATCCACATCTGTCTTATCAAGCATCTGTATTCCTTTTACAATACTTTCTGCCGCACCCGCCCCCTGTACAAGAGCCGGATATAAAATAATCTGTAAATAGGGATTTCTTCGATAGGAAATATTGCGGATATCCTGAACAGCCGCACCTGTCGGTGCAGTTACCACACCCAGACGTCTGATAAATCTCGGAATGGGCTGTTTGTACTCCTGTGCAAACATTCCCATATCTTCCAGTTCCTGCTTCAATGCAAGATATCTCTCATACAGAGCTCCTGCACCTTCCAGGGTAATCTCCTTTGCATACATCTGATAGCGGCCGTCGCGTTCATATACATCCACACTCCCGCCAACGATCACCTTATCGCCATTTTTCATGGCAAATGCAAGTCCCCGTCTGTGTCCGGCAAACATCACACAATTCAATGTTCCTGTCTCATCTTTCAGGGAAAAATAGATGTGTCCGCTTGTATGATATTTACAATTGGACACCTCGCCTTTTACATAAATCTTCTGCAGTAAATAATCCTGGGTAAACATATTTTTGATATAACGGTTTACCTGACCTACAGAATATGTGTTTTTCATTCTGATTTTTCTTCGCTTTCACTGTTGGCAATCTTGCCAAGGATACCGTTTACAAAGGAACCGGAAGTCTCACCGCCAAAACGTTTGGCAAGCTCTACCGCCTCATTGATAGCTACACCTGTAGGTACATCTTTGTCATATTTCAGTTCATACACTGCCAGACGCAGGGCAGTCAGGTCAACGCGGCTCATTCTCTTTGTCTTCCAGCCATTGCTTGTCTCATTTAACAGTGCATCGATCTCGTCTAATTTTTCAAGTACATGGCGGTATTTCCGGCTCATATACTCCTGATCTTTCTCTGAAAGTTCCTCCAGAGTATCAAAATAAAGTGAAAGCTGCTCACTCATCTCTTCCTCTGAATTAAATTCTGTCATGAACAGTAATTTAAAAATATGTTCTCTCTGCTCTCTTCTTCGCATAATTTTTGCTGTATAAACAGCTTTCCTTTCTAAATATCTCTTAAGTACACAAAAAAGGAAAGGGTTACTTTCCTTTTTCGTTCTCCATATCTACACTGGCAATATGAATATTAACATCTGCAACCTCAAGACCTGTCATATTCTCTATGGATGATTTTACTTTCTCCTGAACTTTCTTACTTGTCTCAAGAATGTTCTTACCATATTCGATATTCAGGTTCAGATCTACTGTTACAACTCCTTCGAGTACAGTAACCTTAACACCTCTGGAAAGATTCTTCATTCCAAGTTTGCTTACCAGTTCGTTTGTGATATTGCCTGCCATGGAAGCAACTCCGTCTACTTCTGTAGCAGCAAGTCCGGCAATGATAGCGACCACTTCATCTGCGATCTGAACCTCACCAATGCCTCCTAAATCCTGTATTTTATATGTTATTCTTTTCTCTGCCATCTGAAAACCTCCTGAGGGATTCTTTAATCTTTGTTCATTATACCAAATCGACAGATAAATGAAAAGGGTTATTTACTGAATTCCGTTAATATTAAGCCAGGATTTCTGTCCTCTGTCATACCCACACTCCAGGAATTTACAAAGAGGAGCAGCGGATTTCCCTTAAGATCAGTAACTTTTTTCATATCAGAGGTTCCAATGATCTTATCCACTTTTACTTCTTCTTTATTTGCAATCCAGCGAATATGTTCATATGGAAGTGTTTCCAGACGGATATCTACATTATATTCATTTTCCAGACGATATTTCAGAACATCAAACTGCAGGACACCTACAACACCTACAATAATTTCTTCCATACCGGTATTAAACTCCTGAAAAATCTGAATAGCACCTTCCTGCGCGATCTGATTGATACCTTTAACAAACTGTTTTCTCTTCATAGTATCAATCTGACGGACTCTCGCAAAATGTTCCGGTGCAAATGTAGGAATACCTTCGAATGTAAACTTTTTACCGGGTGCACAGATTGTATCTCCGATGGAAAAGATACCCGGGTCAAAAACACCGATAATATCTCCGGCATATGCCTCATCTACCACATGGCGGGATTCTGCCATCATCTGCTGCGGCTGAAGCAGACGCATCTTTTTATCACCCTGCACATGATATACTTCCTGGGAAGCGTCAAATTTACCGGAACAGATTCTCATAAATGCGATTCTGTCTCTGTGTGCCTTGTTCATGTTTGCCTGGATTTTAAATACAAACGCTGAGAAATCATCATCCATGGGGTCAATTTCCCCAATATCAGACACTCTCGGAAGCGGTGATGTTGTCATCTTCAGGAAATGTTCCAGAAATGTTTCCACACCGAAGTTTGTCAGCGCAGATCCGAAGAATACAGGTGTCAGCTTACCTTTGCTTACCAGCTCCTGGTCAAAATCTGCACTTGCGCCGTCCAGAAGCTCAATCTCATCCAGAAGCTGTGCTTTCTGCTCTGGATCCATAATCTCATCTGCCCGGCTGTCACTTAACGGGATTTCCTCGATCACACCTTCTTTGGTACCTTTCTGTGTATCAGAAAAGGTAAGTATTTTCTCTGTATCACGGTCATAAACACCGCGGAATTTCTTACCGGAACCGATTGGCCAGTTGATCGGGCAGGTTGCGATGCCAAGTTCTTTCTCAATCTCATCAAGAAGGTCAAATGTGTCGTTTGCATCGCGATCCATCTTATTGATAAATGTAAAAATCGGGATATGGCGCATTACGCAGACCTTGAACAGTTTTCTGGTCTGTGCCTCCACACCCTTGGAACCGTCGATTACCATGACTGCAGAATCTGCTGCCATCAGTGTACGGTAAGTATCCTCCGAGAAATCCTGATGTCCCGGTGTATCCAGAATATTAATGCAGTAACCATCATAATGAAACTGCAGAACAGAGGAAGTAACGGAAATACCTCTCTCTTTTTCGATCTCCATCCAGTCTGACACTGCATGGCGGGCTGTTGCCTTACCTTTAACACTTCCGGCAAGATTGATTGCTCCGCCATACAGCAGGAATTTCTCAGTCAGTGTAGTTTTACCTGCATCCGGATGGGAAATAATGGCAAATGTTCTTCTTTTTTCTATTTCATTCGTATACTTAGACACGTTCAGCCTCCTGTTGCGCTTTCTTATAATTGTTTGCATAAAACACCGGCAACAGCCGGTATCAGTTACGTTTTCTATTTTTTTACAGCATTCCTATTCTAGTATATGCACCTCTTTTCTGTCAAGATATATGTTCGCATATTCATATCAAAATATCAGTCATAAATATCAGTTGTATCGATTGCGGTATCCTCATATGGCTGTGCTGATGTTTCGCTGTCTTCCTCATACGAAGTATCTGCTGATGTTTCATCTGTCTGTGTTGTATCTTCTGCATCTTCACTCTCCTTCAGTGGGGTGATCACAATATTTTCTGGCGCAATTCCTGTTTTCCTTTTTACAATATCTTCAATCTGTGCTCTCTGTGCATCAGAAAGTTCTGCTTCAGGGATCACAACATCCGCAGTTTCTCCGGTAAGATTTACAACTACATTCTTAAAGCCCTTCGCCTCCAGCAAAAGCTCTGCTGCCGCTTCTTTTTCTGAAAGGTCTGTCATCGAGACCATCGTATGTATTGCCTCCTGCTTCTCTTCATCATCAATTTCTTCATTATTGATAATGTCCTGCAGATCTGCCTTGTTCTGTGAGCGCACCTGTTCTCTGCTGATCTTTGCCTGTGCGGCAAATCCTGTAGAACCCGTAAACACAGCCTCCCCGGGAGTATCCGTTTCCTGACTGTCTGTAAGACTGTTATCAGTCAGACCTCCATCTGCCTGATTTTCATCCAGAAGAGCAGTTTCATCTGTAAGATCATATCCTGCATCTTCAAGGATACTGCTGCTGTCCGTACTTGCCTCCTTATCCCTGAATCCAAGATCTACATCCGCAAAGTTCAGATATCCTGCCACTGCAATCAGAATTGCCAGCGATGTAATAATGACCTGATTTTTTCCGATGACTTTTTTCACATTTATCTCCTCATTTCATTTTCATTATTCTAATTCTATGAGCATCCACCTGAAATAATGCCATGACCGCCTCCTGAATATTTTGGACCACTACAGGATTTCCTCCGCCTTCCGCAGAAATCAGAACACCGGTCACCTGTATGGTTTCTGAATTATAGAAGCTCTGCCTGTCTTTCTTCTCATCTGTCATAAGAATAACCTGTACCTTTCCCACCCCTTCCGTATTTTCAAGAAGTGTTTCCAGTTTCTCCTCCAGAACACTTTTCTGCATATCTTCATTCTGCTCTCCTGCCGTATTTTTCTTTTGCTGCTTACTGGATACAGGCATCGCCGCTACTGCCAGAAGTACTCCGATGAGCAACAGGATTCCCCATTTTGCCGGATTCATTTCGGACAGTCTGGATACAAATTCTGTTTTCTTTAAGTCCCCACTCTTCCACCAGCGCATCTTTAAGCTCCTTTCTCTCCTCCTGAGAAATTTCTGTCTTCAGTACAAGGTTTGCCTGCGTCTCCTCCCCTTCTATATTTACTTTCACCTTATATACTTCTATGCCTCTTTTTTCCAGAGTTTCCCGGATTTTCTGTTCCAGTTCCAGTTCGTAACCTTTTTCCAGATAGACTTTCTGAATATTCTGAAATTCCCGGAGTTCTTTCTCTCTGTTTTCTTCAGAAAAATTATCCAGAAAACTTTCCGTCAGTTCCGAACCTTTTCCAAAAATGGAAAATATCGGGGTACTCATCATAAAAATCAGCAGCAGGCCCATAAAAAAGCGTACATATTTCTCATACTTCTGGTCAGGTATCAGATTCAGAACCGCAGTGAAAAAGATATAAAACACTGCCAGATTCCGAATCCATAAATACAGCTCTTCTTTCATATGTTTCCTCCGGCAATCTTTCTGTCAGTTCATCAGGATACAGAAACTACAACTATCAGGAATGTCAGCATGCAAAGTACTTCTGCTGTCAGCAAAAGCTTTAAAAGCATTGCACATCCCTCCCCCATTGTACTCAGGGCTCCCACAACTCTTTTGTCAGAAATTGGCTGTGCAATCGCAGCCAGAAAACGATAAACCAGAGAAAGACTTCCATAATGGATAATCGGTCCTGCTCCAATCAGCAACAGAAGGATCACGATTACTGCGCCAAAACTGTTTCGCACCATCACTGCACTGGTCAGCACTAATTCTGTTACAGCGGTCACTGCATTTCCAATGCCGGGAATCGCACTCGCTGCCTTGCCAACAGCAGAACGTTTCATGGCATCCATCACCGGGCTCACCATATTCCGCACAATCTGCAGACCAACAATAGCTCCCAGAAGAGTTTTCAACCCCCAGTTTACAGCTACATCCAAAAGTTCTGCCATTTTTGTAAGCATCTCCTCTTTTGACAAATAATTAACCATTTTCAGAAGCAAACTCAGGTTTACAGCAGGCAGAAACAGATTTGCAAGAAGCCACTGAACCGCCCAGATCATCAGCAAAATCCCTTCATAAAATGCAGCAGCCGTTGATGATCCGGTTGATGCAGCCACTGTCATAAAATAAGCCGGAGAAAGAACTTTCATGAAATCCGTCAGTCCAAGAAGCCAGTTTGTAAGCGTACTTCCAAGCCTTGAGAAATTCTCCATAAGCATTGTAAACAGCGCAAGATAGACAATATAAAAGCTGATACTGCCAGCCTGTCCGTTTCCGAAAACATCAGCAAACTCTGCCAGCACCGCAGCAATAAAAATCACAAGTAAAAGTTTCAGTATTAATCCTTTTTCATTCTCTATATCCGAAAAAAAGAGACTGTACAAAAAGCTCCGTACAGTCTCTTTTGAAACAGGCTCCTCCCCGTTTATGATATTCATCAGTGCTTCTCTGACAGAAAAAACATGGTCATCCATGATCTCATCCAACATTTTCTGCACATCATCAATCTGTATCTCTTCCATTAGATTCTCCTGCAGGATCTGTACTGAAGAATCTTCTTTCTGTTCTGTCTGCGCAGCGGCATATACGGATACTATATGATTCTGAAAGAATGTAAGATATGACACTCTTCCCACCAAAAGTATACATGCCAGTATACACCAGTAACCTTTCCACAGATCTGCCTGTTCCCTGATACTTCTCTCTTTATCCTGCCTCATATCATAAACTCCGAAATCGTATCCAGAATTGCCAGCAGTACCGGCATACTCAGAACCATCACAGACAGTTTACAGAACAGGTCGATCTGTGTTCCGATCATCTGATATCCGGCATCTTTGCAGATTGCAGATGAAAACTGTCCGATATATGTAATCCCGATAATCTTAACCAGAACTGTGAGATAACTGCTGTCTATGGGGAAGCTTTCTCTCAGCCTGTTCATGGTTTCAAACAGATAAGAAACTTTTCCTGCTGCAAGACCAAGAATCAGAAAACCCGTCATCATGGTCACAAGTGCAGCAAATTCCGGTCTGGTTTCTTTTAGAATAAAACCAAGCATCATTCCGCAGATACCCATGATTGAAACTTTCACAATATCCATGCCATTCAAACCTCTTTCTGTTCTGTCAACTGCCATAACAGTTGATTTGAAATCACAGCACAAACAACTGCTGAATACTTTCAAACAGTTCATAAATATATGGAACAATCCAGAACAGCACCATCAGAAGCCCCGCCAGGCTTACCAGAAATGCCTGTTCATCCCTTCCACTGTGTTTTAGGATCTGGCAGAGAACAGAAACCAGAATCCCTACTGCAGCGATTTTAAAAATAAGACTTACCTCCACAGTCTCTCCTTTCCGGCTTCTGCTGCCAAATATAGCAAAACAGTAATCTACACAGTAAAGAAACAGATTATAAATACATGCTCACCAAAAAAACACAGCCACAAATATTCCGCCCAGTATTCCCATACTGCGGTATAATTTTCTTTTTTCACAAAAATCTTTCCTGAGTTCCCTGATCGCATATTCTGTTTCCTTTTCCATCAGATCCATCTGTTTTAGCTGCATATCCAGTCCAAGATAACCAAGCTGATCTCCCAGTGAATAAAATCTGTCTCTCTCTTCCTGCGAAAGACAATCCAGATCCAGACACTTTCCGGCCGATTCTCTGAAGATTGTCCCAAAGGAATCCCCTGTTTTTTCTTTCATTTTCTGTGCTGTAAGTATAAAAAATTCTCTGTACTTCCCTTCCAGTTTCCCGGAAGCACCTGTAAAGGCATCGTACAGAGATTTATTTCCATAACGTATTTCTCCTCTTAGGAGGATGATCATCCGTAAGATCATTTCCATCATCTTTTTGCGTCTGCCAAGTTCATTGCTCATGGCAAAACCGCAACCGACACCGGAAATTACAATTACACACAATCCTACTGTTCTAAGCATACTTTTCCATTTTCATCTAATACAGCTTTCAGACATCCTGCCTGATCATTTTTGTCCAGGATAATATAACGTTCAAATACTTTCTCGCCCATAAGCTTATAAAAGAATGGCTGATCCAGAACATCCTCCAGACAGCTTCCATGTGCAGTCGCAATCAGCTTACATCCACAATGGATCACTGAGTCAACTGCCTTGAAATCCTCTTCACAGCCTAACTCGTCCACTGCAACCACATCCGGTGACATGGAACGGACCAGCATCTGCATACCTTCTGATTTCGGACAGCAGTCCAGCACATCTGTACGCATTCCCAGATCATTCTGAGGAATTCCCTGATAACAGCCTGCCAGCTCACTTCTCTCGTCCACCACACCTATTGTCAGACCCTGGGTATTGGCCCATCCATTACTGAGCTGCCTGATAATATCTCTGAGCAGCGTAGTCTTTCCACACCTTGGCGGTGAAATGATCAATGTATTTGCAACCCATTTCTCTGTACGGATATAAGGCATCACCTTATCCGCACATCCCTGAATCTCATGTGCCAGACGGACATTGATGCAGGAAATATATTTCATTCCCATGATCCTGCCCCGATCCAGCACTACCTTTCCGGTCACACCTACTCTGTGACCACCTTGAACACTGATAAATCCCTGTCTGATCTCATCCTCATAAGCATACAGGGAATATCCTGTGACATATTCCAGTGTTTCTTTCAGATCTTCCGTTGTCACCAGATACTGTTCCTGACCCGGTTTTCGCAGAAAACACTCTCCTCCGTCATAAGTTAAAAACAACGGACGCCCTACACGAAGGCGTATCTCATATAATTTATCATAATCCAGCTTCGCATCCATTAAAAGATTCCGGATATTTCCGGCAAACAGGTTTTCAATCTGCTGCGCTTCTATATGTCTCACCTCTTTACACTTAATATATGTGGACAAACCGATTTTAGTACTCTTCCTGATAAGACTCTTCCATTTTTATCAGATTCAGCTTCAGAACCCGGTCTACCACATTTCCTGCATACCCCCTGTACGCATAAGCTCCTGATTCAAAGAGTACGTAAAGTTCATCCCCTTCTACAACAATCTGCTCGATCATCTCAGGCATTCTGTATGATCTTGCAGAATTTTCATTGACATACAGACGTTTATCCGACTGTTCATAAAAAACAATTCTGGATGGCAGAATACCAAAAGAATGAGACAACAACAGCTTATCGTTATAAAAAGCCATTCCCTGTGCCTGTTCTGATATTGTAGAATAATCCAGCGGAACCGCCATTTCAAACATCATGCCAAGTTCCTCATTAAAAGTATTCACCAGATCACCTTTTGAATCCACCGCATATCTCGCGATGGTGCTCTCTGTATATTTGTTAAAACATCCTACATACAGGCACCCCTTATAGAAAGTCATAAAAGAATCTCTCACGATTCCATAAAGACTACATGTCTGATTTACCTGCACAGGCATATGGTTATCCGCATAATTATAGTCACGCAGCACATCCATCTTAATGCTGATCGCCTGTGCGATTCCATTGGTATTTGAAGAATACCACAGCATATCATGTTCCTGATCATAGGCAAGTCCGCCTACATGAGGCAGACCTGGCAGGACTACCTCTTTGATAAATCTGTGAGTTTCTTTGTTGATCACATAAATAACAGAGTTATGTTTTTCCGTATGACAATAGGCACTTACAAGTACATACTCATCGGTCACTGCAAGTCCCTGAGGAGTCATGGAAGTACATACCGCCTGTTTTGTACCCTCTGCATTCAGGAATGTTCTTGTATATCTCAGTCCGGGAATAATATAAGTTCCGTACTCTTTTTCTTTTTTTCTGCCCTCAAAGGCAAAGGTATTTAACTCCTCCTGCTGCGACAGCATCTGTATCTGTCCGCGTAATGAATACACTGCAGCATCCTGGTTGGTTACCGGATATTTTGCAGGAGGTTCCGTCTTACCCCTGTATACGAAAGCATATCCCCAGAAAGCCAGTCCAAGTGCCAGTACTGCTACAAGAATCTTCACTGCCAGTCTCCGGATTTCTTTCTTCGTTTGTCTGTTCATGTCTTACCCAAGTATGATGTCTTCATATTTCCAGTTGATTTCCATGGGATTCATTGCCCATACTGCTCCACTGTAACCGTCTTCCATATCAAGCAGCATATGACTGCCTTCATCCATGGATATAGTCCTCATGTCTCTGGAAAGCCCCTCACCGGTCCATTTGATATAAGCTTCCCTCAGTACCCACTGTTCAAAAAATTTCTTTTCCACATTTATATCTGAGAGAATTTCGAGATACTGTTCCCGGGGTACCATACGTCTGAGCATTCTTTCATAATTGGCTCTGCAATGAATCTGCACATCAATTCCAACCTCCTGATCAGCCAGAATACATACCACATATTTTCCGGAATGACTGATATTATAATGCAGGGACGGACGATAGGAAAGGAATGGTTTTCCATGTTCTCCCTCTGCTCTGGGTTCATTGTACAGATTGATTCCATATTCTTTTTTCAGTGCGATTTCCAGAAGTTTCTCTGCGATCATATGCTCCATATGTGCGCCTTCATATTCTTCCCGTATTTTTGTACAGTAAATAATTCCTTTATTCATAGGCCTGTCTCCTCAAGAAACCGGGAAGGCTCCCGTTCCTTCTCATACTGGCGTTTCACATAGGCAAGCACCAGCTTCTTTTTCGCCCTGGTCATCCCTACATAAAACAATCTTCGTTCTTCTTCCACTGCTTCTGCCAAAACCGCCTTGCGATATGGAATGCTTCCTTCATTAACATTCAGAATATACACAATATCATATTCCAAACCTTTTACCGCATGGAGTGTGGATATAGTCACTCCTTCTTTTTTATCCTGCTGTTTCCTTGCCTGTTCATTCAGGCGCTTCGTATATTCTTCTATGTAAGCCTGCCACTTCGCCAGGGTTTTCATGCCTTTTGCACTCTCATGGATTCGGTCCAGGGTCTCAAGCAGTTCCTCTGGTTTTATTTTACGATACTGTGCATATTCACGCAAGTATTCTTCGAATCCCATTCCTTTTCTGATAAAATTAATCGCAGCAAAAGGGGAAAGAGTACCAAGAATCCTCAGATGCGTTTCCAGTGTGGTAATCCTGTCGCACATCCAGTCTTTGTCTTTATAATATTCCCGAAGTTCATTAAAATTAATCTGTGAATTGTTCAACGCTTCTCTGGAAATATAGCGATTTGGCCGGTTCATGATCTCCAGAAAATTCTTCCTGCTCCTGTCTCCTGCTGCCATTTCAAGATAAGCCAGAAGCGCCCGGCAGATCCAGTGGCGGAAAAGATTGGGAAGCTGTTCTTTCATTGTAAAAGGAACCTGATATTCCATCAGCACATTGATCAGACCTTCCGATTCCTGATTTGTACGAAGCAGGATTGCCGTATTTAGCAGCTCCTCGCCGCGCTCCATTCTTTTTTTCAGTGCTGCCACCACGCACATATACTCTTCTCTTGGATTATCAAATTCCTTGCACGTCACAGGCATCCCTTCTTCATTTGGAGTATCCAACTGCTTTTTGAAACGTCTGGTATTACATCCGATTACTTCCATGGCTGTACGCAGGATATTCTTACTGCACCGGTAATTCACATTCAGAAGGACTGTCTCTGCCTTCGGATAATCCTTTGTAAAATTTAACATAATCTCTGGTCTTGCGCCCCGGAAATGATAGATGGACTGGTCATCATCCCCTACAATAAACAGGTTATTGACAGGTGCCGCCAGCATCTGCAAAATCTTGTATTGTAAGCTGTTGATATCCTGAAACTCATCCACCAGAATGTAGACAAATTTTCTTCTCCATGCATTCAGGATATCCTGTCTCTGAGAAAAAAGTTCATAACAACAGAGGATCATATCATCAAAATCCAGCTTGCGTTTCGCCTTCAGAGCCTGCTTATAGCCATGAAAAATGTCCCTGAATATCTCATCCGAGCAACAGGATGCATAATAATGCTCCGGAGAAATACAGTTCCCCTTTACAACACTGATTTCCCTGGCAACTTCTTCAATGAAATCTCCTTCCTGAGCCATTTCCTGTCCATATTTCTCAGTCATCTCACGTAGAATACTGAATTTCTCTTCCTCAGAAAGAATATTGGCCGAACTCAGATGATAGGCCGCTTTCAAAATCCCATAAAAAATTCCGTGGAAAGTTCCAAAAGTCACTTCGCTTCTGTTCTGTCCCACGAATTTCAAAAACCGTTCTTTCATCTCTGTTGCCGCTGCTCTGGAAAAAGTTACAACCAAAATAGAAGAAGCCGGTATCTTCCCCTCATTGATCATGTATGCAGTTCTCTCCACAATAACGGAAGTTTTCCCCGAGCCGGGACCTGCCAGGACCATCATAGGTCCTGACAGGTGAGTGATTGCCCGAAGTTGAGATGGATTTCTCTTCATATTTATTTGCTTAATTTCTCAATAGCTGCCTTTACTCGTTTAATTGTCTCGTCTTTACCGATGATCTCCATGATCTCAGTAGCACCGGCCGGCGTCATCTGCTTGCCGGAAACAGCAGTACGCAGAGGCCACATTACATATCCGTTCTTATAACCATGCTCTTTTACAAATGCACTTAATGTTTCAAATAACGGATCATTCGTATAATCTTCCTGTTCTTCCAGAACCGGAAGTACTTCTTTTAATACTGTAAGAGAAGTCTCTTCATTTGTCTTCATTTTCTTATGGCAGTACATGGCGGAATCATATTCCGGTACTTCCTCAAAGAAGTCAATCAGAGCCGGAATGTCAGGGAATGTTTCGATTCTGGTCTGTACCATTCCTGCAATCTTCTTGAAGTTGTAGTCTTTCTTCAGAACTTCTTTCATATACGGAAGTGCTCTCTCATAGAATTCATCCGCATCCATTTTCTTGATATACTCACCATTCATCCAACGAAGTTTCGCAATATCAAATACTGCCGGAGATTTATTGATATGATGATAATCAAATACCTGTACCAGTTCATCCAGTGTAAAGATCTCTCTGTTGTCAGAAGGACTCCATCCGAGAAGTGCCACATAGTTGATGATCGCTTCTGAAACAAATCCCTGATCAAGCAGGTCTTCATAAGAGGAATGTCCACAACGTTTGGAAAGCTTCTGGTGTGTCTCATCTGTGATCAGCGGACAATGTACATAAACCGGGATATCCCATCCGAAAGCTTCGTAGATACGGTTGTATTTCGGAGCTGAGGAAAGATACTCGTTACCTCTTACTACGTGTGTGATCTCCATTAAATGGTCATCGATTACGTTTGCAAAGTTATAAGTTGGGTATCCGTCAGATTTGATCAGGATCAGATCTTCCAGTTCCTCATTGTTTACTGTGATATCTCCGTAGATTACATCATGGAATGTTGTAGTTCCCTCTGTTGGCATATTGAAACGGATTACGTGTGGTTCTCCTGCATCAAGACGACGCTGTACTTCTTCTTTGGAAAGTTTAAGGCAGCGTTTGTCATAAATGGAAATCTCTTTTCCTGCCACAACACGTTTCATACCTTCCAGTTCTTCCTTCTTACAGAAACAGTAGTATGCATCACCCTGTTCTACTAACTGCTGTGCATATTTCAGATAGATTCCCTGTGCCTGACGCTCACTCTGAACATACGGTCCAAAGCCTTTGTCCTTGTCCGGACCTTCATCATGGAGAAGTCCTGTTTTTGCAAGAGTACGGTAGATAATATCTACAGCGCCTTCTACGTAACGTTCCTGGTCTGTATCTTCAATACGGAGGATGAAATCTCCGCCTTCATGTTTTGTAATAAGGTATGCATATAATGCTGTTCTTAAATTTCCAACATGCATTCTGCCTGTAGGGCTTGGTGCAAATCTTGTTCTGATCTTGGTCATAACTTTTTTCACTCCTGAATTTTTTATATATTCAAAATCTGTAAAAAAAGACCCTGCTTAAAAGCAGCGCCTTTCTACTTTCGGGTTTATTATACGTCAGAGGCTTTCTTATTTCAAGTCGGGATGGAGGAAATTTTAAAAAAGTTTGTTATGGAAAGGGATGCATGACAACTTGCAAAAAACCAGCGCAGAAAAATATTTTATTTTGTGTGCATTTGCAGGGGTCTAAGATATTCTGAGAGCCTAGAATATCTTAGACCCCGAAACCGCACTCCAAATAAAATATTTTTCTGCGCGTCCCTTTTGCCATTCACACGCTACATCTTACGAAACCTCTCATACCGTTCCTGTGCGATCTGTTCCCCACTTTTACCAGCTTGTTTCTCCAGGAACTGCTTCATTCTGATCTTCATATATTCTGCAATTTCCGGCAAATTCTCCTCACTTGCAGGATATTCCTCCGGTATGATCCGTTCAATGATTCCCAGTTCTTTCAGATGAGCCGCTGTTACTTTCATGACCTCCGCAGCTTCCGGTGCCTTTCTGCTGTCTTTCCAGAGAATAGATGCAAAGCCTTCCGGTGAAAGGATGGTGTAGGTTGCATTTTCCATCATCCAGACTTCATTGCCGACTGCAAGTGCAAGTGCACCGCCACTGCCGCCTTCACCAATTACAACCGAAAGAACCGGCACCTTCAAATCGGACATTTCCAGAAGATTCCTTGCAATGGCTTCGCCCTGTCCCCGTTCTTCTGCTTCCAGTCCACAGAATGCCCCCGGAGTGTCTACAAATGCAATGACTGCACGTCCGAATTTCTCTGCCTGTTTCATCAGTCGAAGAGCCTTTTTGTACCCTTCCGGTGATGGCATTCCGAAGTTACATCTGATGTTTTCTTTTGTAGTATGCCCTTTACGGATTCCGATTACTGTAACGGGCTGTCCGTCCAGTGTAGCAATGCCGCCGATGATGGCATTGTCGTCTCTGACACCTCTGTCACCATGAAATTCCATGAAATCATCAAAAATGGCATCAATATATTCCGCTGCTGACGGACGGTCACTGCTTCTGGCAATCTGGACTCTGTCCCAGGCTGTGAGATTTTTTTGTTTCTTCTGCTTTTTCTTTTTGCCAAAAGTATCGAAAGATCTGGCAGATGTTTCCTGTGGAAATTCTCCGTAACATTTTCTGGTATCATGCAGTTTCAGGATCAGCGAAAGAACATCCCGCATAGAGCCTCGTTCAACAATTCCGTCGAGAAATCCATGTTCCAGAAGAAATTCCGGTCTCTGGAAGCCCTCCGGCAGTTTCTGACCTATAGTCTGTTCAATGACTCTCGGGCCGGCAAATCCGATCAGTGAGCCTGGCTCTGCAAGGATAATATCTCCAAGCATGGCAAAGCTTGCTGTAACGCCACCGGTAGTCGGGTCTGTCAGCACAGATGTGTAGAGAAGCCCTGCCTGGGAGTGACGTTTAATGGCTGCGGAGGTTTTGGCCATCTGCATCAGTGATACGATTCCTTCCTGCATTCTGGCACCGCCGGAGCAACAGAACAGAATGACCGGAAGTCCCTGTTTTGTTGCTTCTTCAAATGAGCGGGTGATCTTTTCTCCCACCACATATCCCATGGAAGCCATGAGAAATCTGGTATCCATGGCTCCGATCACTGTACGGATTCCTCCGATGGTGGCTTCTCCGATGAGAATTGCCTCATCAAGGTGTGTTTTTTCTCTCAGATCCTCAATTTTCTGCGGATAATCCGGATAGTCCAGTGGATTGCTGTTGTCAATTCCTGTGAACCACTCTTTAAAACTTCCTTTATCTGCGATCATTTTGATCCGGCGTTTCGCACTGATTCTGAAATATCCTCCGCATTTCGGGCACACATAGGCGTTGGATATTACGTCTTCTCTGTAAACCATTTCTCCGCACTTTGGACATTTGATCCATAAGCCTTCAGGTACGGAAACAGATGCGGCCTGTTTATGCCGGTCTTCTGAAACTGTTTTCTTAAAAAATCTCTTCAAGTCTGCCATTAAAATCCTGCTCCTTTATGTAACCCAATTTGATGTTCTTTCAGACAACAAAATAACGTTAATAACTATTAATCAAACTAATTCTGTCAAAAATTATTTTATCGATTTGCTTATCAATTACCTTTCAATAATAAATATGTAATTTCTGCTGAACTATAAAATATATTTGCACCAGTTTTCTTTTACAGATCCGGATAATGCTGCGGAATGAAATCTGTGGTGATATTTCCTTCCTGAAAATCCGGCTGATTGAGAAGTTCATACAGAAAATCTACGTTAGTTTTTACTCCTTCGATGGCAACTTCTCCAAGTGCACTGATCATCTTTCGAATGGCACTGCGGCGGTCTTTGTCATAAACAATGATCTTGGCAATCATAGAATCATAGTAGGGCGGGATTGCGTAGTCATTATAAACTGCTGTATCCACGCGGATTCCGTTTCCACCGGGAAGATGCAAGTCAGTGATCTTACCAGGGCATGGCATGAAATGTCTCTCAGGATCCTCGGCATTGATTCTGCATTCCATGGCGTGGCCGCGGATTTCTATGTCTTTCTGCTGAACGCTTAACGGTTCACCTGCCGCAATGCAGATCTGCTCTTTGATCAGGTCTACACCAGACACAAATTCTGTTACCGGATGTTCTACCTGGATTCTGGTGTTCATTTCCATGAAATAAAATTCTCCGGACTGATCCAGAAGAAATTCTATGGTTCCTGCACTTTCATAGCCTGCTGCCTTTGCTGCCCGTACTGCTGTCTCACCCATTTTCTTTCTCAGATCATCAGAGATTGCGATACATGGAGACTCTTCGATCATTTTCTGGTGACGTCTCTGAACAGAGCAGTCTCGTTCTCCCAGATGAACTACATTTCCGTATTTATCCGCAAGAATCTGCACTTCAACATGTCTGGGATTCTCCACAAACCGTTCCAGATACATGGTATTATCGGAGAAGGAATGGACCGACTCCTGCTGTGCTGTCTCAAACAATTTGGCAAATTCCTGTTCATTTCCGGCTACACGCATTCCTTTTCCACCGCCGCCTGCTGATGCTTTGATCATGACCGGAAAACCGATTTCCTTTACAGCTTCCAAAGCCTGCTCTACTGTGTAGACCGGTTCCTTTGTGCCGGGAACTACCGGGACTTTAGCTTTCCGCATTGTGTTTTTCGCCTCAGATTTATTTCCCATTCTGGAAATTACTTCTGCGGAAGGACCTATAAATGCCACATTACATTTCTCACACATTTCCACAAAACGGCTGTTCTCTGAGAGAAATCCGAATCCCGGGTGGATTGCTTCTGCTTTTGTGGCAATGGTAGCACTTAAGATTCGCTCCATGTTCAGATAGCTGTCTGATGACTGTGCCTTTCCGATGCATACTGCTTCATCTGCAAGCTGGGTATGCAGGGCATCTCTGTCTGCTTCTGAGTATACGGCTACTGTGCGGATTCCCATCTCACGACATGCCCGGATGATCCTCACTGCAATTTCACCACGATTGGCGATCAAAATTTTATTAAACATCTGTTATGCTCCTACTGCAAAAGTCAGCTCTGCGATCACTGCTACCTTACCGTCCTGGTTTGTTGCTTTTGCTTTTCCCACTCCCATGGGACCTTTTTCCTTAATGATCTCTACTTCGAGAGTAAGGGTATCTCCGGGAACTACCTTGTTCTTGAATTTTGCATTGTTGATCGATGCAAAATATGCGATCTTTCCTTTATTTTCCGGTTTACTCAGAATTGCAACTGCACCTGTCTGCGCAAGCGCTTCAACGATCAGAACTCCCGGCATAACCGGTTCCTGTGGAAAGTGTCCTGCGAAATGCGGCTCATTATAGGTAACACATTTCTTTCCTGTTGCCTTCACACCCGGCACCAGTTCTTCAATAGTATCAATCAGGAGGAACGGGTGTCTGTGGGGAATGATCTCCATGATTTCTTTTGTTGTAAGTTTCATAGTTTTTTACCTCCTTCTTCTATTCTATCACAAACATCGGCTGTCCGAACTCTACCATCTGCTCGTTTTCTACAAGGATTTCTTTTACTGTACCATCAAATTCTGATTCAATCTCGTTCATCAGCTTCATTGCTTCCACAATGCCAAGGACCTGACCTTTGCTTACTTTATCTCCTACTTTTACAAAGGGGGGATTTTCCGGAGAAGATGCTGCATAATAGGTACCTACAAGAGGAGATTTTACCACACTTCCTGTCTGTACTTCATCGTTAACAGCATTGACGGATTCTACATGTACAGCCTGCTGCACTACCGGCTGATACTGCTGAGCATCTGCCGGATCAGTATTGACTGCCATCTGCTGTACAATTGTTTTCTCTTTTGACATGGAAATATTTAAGGTATCGTCCTGCAGGTTAAATTCTGTGAGATCTGAATCGCTGACTGCGTGGATCAGTTCTAATATATTTGCCAGTTCCATTTATTTCCTCCTGCTGAAATAGCTATATTATAAGATCACTGTCGTATATTGTTTTCAAAATCACCATACCATTTATTATCTGCGTGATCAGTCTTCGTACTTTTTAATAAGTAAGGATGCGTTATGTCCGCCAAAGCCAAGAGAATTGGTAAGTGCATATTTGATATCCATCTTTACATTACCGTTTCCTACATAATCCAGGTCACACTGTTCATCCGGCACCTTATAACCAACAGTCTGATGGATCAGGCCTTCCTGAAGTTCTTTTACACAGGTGATCACTTCCACTGCACCGGCAGCTCCCAGAAGATGTCCTGTAATAGATTTTGTAGAATTTATTTTCATTTCTTTTGCGTGTTCACCAAATGTTTTCTTAATGGCAATTGTTTCAAATAAGTCATTATGATGTGTGCTTGTACCATGTGCGTTTACATACCATACATCATCTGTGGAAATTCCTGCTTCTTTTACAGCCCATTCCATAGCTTTGGCAGCACCGGAACCGTCCTCTGCAGGGGATGTAATGTGATAAGCATCTCCTGTTGCACCATATCCGACAACCTCGCCAAGGATTTTTGCTCCACGTGCTTTGGCATGCTCCAGTTCTTCCAGAACTACTACGCCGGCACCCTCACCCATTACAAAACCGCTTCTTTCTTTGTCAAAGGGGATAGAACATCTCTCAGGATCTGTGGATGAGGTCAATGCTGTCAGTGCTGCGAAACCGCCAAAGCCTGTTGGTGTGATTGCTGCTTCCGTTCCACCTGCAACCATAACATCTGCATCAGAACACTGAATGGTACGGTATGCTTCTCCAATGCTGTGAGTTCCTGTTGCACAGGCAGTTACAACATTAATGTTCTTTCCGCGGAGTCCAAACTGAATGGAAACATTTCCGGATGCCATATTGGAGATCAGAAGAGGAATCATCAGAGGATTCAGTCTTCCTGGTCCCTTTGTGTTGAGAATTTCGCAGGATTTCTCTACCACCTGCATACTTCCGATACCGCTTCCCACGCTACAGCCTACACGGAAGGGATCTTCTTTTGTCATATCCAGTCCGGACTGCTCAATAGCTTCTTTTGCTGCTGCTACCGCATACTGGCTGAAAAGCTCCATACGTTTTGCAGATTTGAAATCCATATAATCCTTTGGATTAAAATTGTTGATCTCTGCTGCCATATGCGCTCTGTAATTTGTGGAATCAAAACGTGTTACTTCTGCAAAGTTTGTTTTTCCTTCTTTTACGCTGTTCCAGAATTCTTCTACACTAAGGCCTACCGGAGTGATTGCTCCCATACCTGTAATTACAACTCTTCTCATTTTGTTCTCCTTATTTATACGTTCATACCGCCATCTACGCTGATGACCTGTCCTGTAATATAGTCTGCTTTGTCTGATGCCAGAAATACCGCTGTATTTGCAATATCCTCCGGTTTTCCGAAACGTCCCAGGATAATCTGCTTACATGCATTTTCCCTGATTTCTTCTGAGAGTACTTCTGTCATCTCTGTGTCTACAAATCCGGGTGCAATGGCATTTACCGTAATTCCCCGGCTGCCCAGCTCTCTTGCCATTGTTTTTGTCAGACCGATCACACCTGCTTTGGATGCAGCATAATTTGCCTGGCCCACATTTCCGAGGATTCCGGAAACAGAAGAAATATTGATGATCTTTCCACTCCTCTGTTTCAGCATCTGACGGGCACTGTGACGGATTGTATTGAATGTACCTTTCAGGTTTACATTAAGTACAGAATCGAAATCCTCTTCTTTCATTTTCATGATCAGACCATCTTTGGTAATTCCTGCATTATTAACCAGAATATCAAGGTGTCCGTATTCTTTAACTATATCTTTAATCATTGCTTCACAGGCTGCGAAATCACTGACATTGCATTTATATATGGAAGCTTTTCCACCGTTTTCTTCGATGGTCTGTTTTACTTCCTTCGCTCTCTCTTCAGAACCATTGTAATTGATAACCACCTCTGCACCTTCCTTTGCAAGAGCAATAGCAATGGCTCGTCCGATTCCACGTCCTGCACCTGTAATCAGGGCAATTTTATTTTTCAGCATTTTACAGACACTCCTTTCTCACTTCATCCAGATCTTCTGTTTTCTCAACATGTAATGCTTTTACATTTCTGTTGATCTTTTTGAGAAATCCTGTCAGAGTTTTTCCCGGTCCAATCTCAATAAAAGTATCTACACCATCATCAATCATCTGTTCTACACACTGCTGCCAGCGCACAGAGGATGAAACCTGGCTGACAAGCAATTCCTTTACCTGCTCCGGTCCTGTCACATACTGTGCAGTTACATTTGTCACATAAGGTACTGTAAATGACTGGATTTCTACCTTCTCAAGTTCCTGTCCCAGTTTTTCCCCTGCGCCTTTGAGAAGCTCACAGTGAAATGGGCCACTGACTTTAAGAGGAATCACACGTCTGGCGCCTGCTGCCTTTAATGCCTCCCCTGCTGCTGCAACTGCTGTCTCCTCGCCTGTGATCACAATCTGTCCCGGACAGTTATAATTTGCAATGGATACAATTCCCTGTGTCTCATTGCAGATTTTTTCAATCAGCTCTGCATCTGTTCCAAGAACAGCGGACATTGCACCACCTGTAGGATATGCCTCCTGCATAAAAATTCCTCTTTTTCGCACTACAGTAAATGCATCCTCTTCCTTCATAACACCGGAGGCCACCAGTGCTCCGTATTCTCCAAGGCTCAGTCCAGCATTTACCTGAGACCTGATTCCGGCTTCCTCTACAGCTCTTAAGATTGCGATTTCTGCTGTCAGCATGGCAATCTGTGTATATTCTGTAATATTTAATCTGTCATTCTCTTCAAAGCATAAAGCTTTCACATCAAGTCCGGATGCTTTTGATGCGCTTTCAAATACTTCGCGGCTTACAGCATATTTTTCATAAAAATCTTTCGCCATTCCTGTATACTGTGCACCCTGTCCCGGAAATACAAATGCAATTTTAGACATATCATTTTCCTTTCCTTTATTTTTATGTTTATATCAGATGATAACAATTTGTTTCTGATTGCAAATTATTTTAGTTTAAAATATTTTGATATTCAAATTATAATGTCAAAAAATTCTCCCCGAAGCCATCTCTGGCTCCAAGGAGTTATTTGTCATTTCTATATGATTAAGCCTCTACGCCTTTGTTTTTCAGATAATCCATAACAGCTCCGACTGTTGTTAAATCTGTAAGATCTTCAGCCGGGATCTCAATATTGTATTCATCTTCCAGAGCCATAACCAGCTCAAACAGGTCAAGTGAATCTGCACCAAGATCATCCTTGAAAGAAGTTTCAGCAGTAATTCCTGCTGCATCACAATTTAACTGCTCTGCGATCATTTCACTCATTTTTTCTAACATAATTTTCTCTTCTCCTTTAATTCAAGCCCCGGAATGCTTCTCTTTTTCCTGCTCCGGTTATCACTTGTTTTTTATTATTTTTGTTAAGCAGATGATGATTCTGCTTTTTCTTGTTTTCAACCTTATCATCCGTCAGACCAGTAAATACGTCTCATTTATTCAGATTTGGTTTTATCGGGATTGATTACTTTGATGTTCAAAGTATATATTCTTCCCTCCTGTTTGTCAAGCACTATTTTATTACATTTTTTATTCCTCAAATTTAATCTGCCTTGCCACACTCAGCGCAAGTCCCATCTCTGCCATAAGGAATACGATCGACGTACCTCCATAACTGATAAACGGAAGAGTGACACCTGTATTCGGCATAAGATTTACAACAACCGCAATATTAAGAATAACCTGCAATGCTATGTGAATAAAAATTCCACTGACCATAAGTGAGCCAAACATATCCGGTGCATTCTGTGCAATAACAAACAGCCTGTATAACAGATATGCATAAAGCATCAGCACGATAAGACCTCCAAAAATCCCCAGTTCTTCACAGATAATTGAAAAAATCATGTCATTCTGTGCCTCAGGTACACTTCCCAGCTTCTGAATACTGTTTCCAAGTCCTCTGCCAAAAAATCCTCCCGAGCCAATCGCATACAATGCCTGAATTGTCTGATACCCCCAACTGTCCGCATATTCTTCCGGATGAAGCCATACCATGATTCGTCTCAGACGAAAGCTTCCACTTCCATCAACACTCACTGTCGCATTCAGAAAAATGACTCCGATCACTGCCAGCGCAATAACAACACCTGCAATAATAATAAAAATCTTAATATCCGGATGAGCCACAAAAATCAGTCCTGCAGTAATACAGAAAATAATAATTGCTGTACTCAGATTATCCGTAAATACATATGCAGCCAGTGCCAGTCCGCCTCCCACAACAGCAAGAACCATACAGCCTTTTAAGGTACGGACTTTCTTTCCCATATGCACGATCATATATGGGAGGCCGACAATAACTGCTATCTTGGCAAGCTCTGCCGGCTGGAACTGAACCGGTCCAAGGTTCAGCCATCTCTGGGCACCATGAGAAGACTGCCCCAGCGGTGTTTTTACCAGTGCCATCAACACCAGTGCCGCTACATACAAAGCTGTGCTAAAACGGTTCAGTATCCGATAATTGAGCCTGGAAATGATCAGTGCCATGATAATACATGCCACGCTGATGATGGCCTGTTTTTTAAAAAAATACATGTCGCTTCCGTAATTTATCTGAGCCATATAGGAGCTTGTACTGTACAGCATGATAAGCCCAAAACAGGTCAGCAGTACAATAACTGCTACCAGACTGTAATCATAATAATCTGTTTTTGTTTTTCGACGCGCCCTGCTCTTGGAAGATGCTGTTGAATACGACTTTTTTTGTGATTTTGTATTTTCCATTTAATCACCTGATGCTTTCTTGTTTTCTAAAATTCCCATCTGACTTTTTTATTATAACAGAAAGCTTTTTCATAAGCAATGGGGCAGTTGCCTGATTGCATCTGCCCCATTTTAGTTAAGTCTGGCTGTTCATCTTTCCCTTATTCTGTATATCTCAGGTTTATGATATCTATTTCTCATCATCACTGATTTCAATCGGGTCAGATTCGAAAATAAATTTAACATTTCCGTCCATATCGCCGGATCTGTCTGTGAATGTTGTGTACATTACATCGTCAGACTGGATTACCTCAAATCTGTCAAGAATATCCTTAAGATCTCCGTTTACTGTATCATCCAGTTTCTTAATACCTTCTTTATAGAATTTCTTCTGTCCTTTGTTCAGTTCTTTTGCTCCGTCATTCAGATCGCTGATACCATCTTTAAGCTGATCACTGCCATCAGAAAGCTTATCTGCACCATCCATTAACGTCTGAGTGCCGGATACAAGGCTGCCTGTTCCTGATGCAAGGGTCTGTGCTCCGGATACAAGTGTCTGGGTTCCTGATGCAAGCTTAGATGCTCCGCTGTTTAATGTAGAACTGTTCGAAGAAAGCTGATCTGCTCCGCTGTACAGTGTTCCACTGTTAGATGCCAGAGTTTCCACGCCACTTGTAATCTGACCTGTTGCAGAATTGATCTGAGACATACCACTGGTCAGGCTCTTTCTTGCGCTCTTAAGAGTCTTGGCTCCTTTTAACAGTGTCTGTGCATTAACATTATTTTCGCCCTGAAGCTGTGCAATTCCATCTGTCAGTGTCTTTCCGGAACTAAGCAGTGTATCTGCGCCGGAAATCATCTGTTCTGTGCTTGCTTTTGCAAGGCTTTCATATCCACTCTGGAGAGATTTATTTGCAGTAGTCAGCTGATCAGAGCCTGCTTTCAGCTGATCGATTCCCTGCAGCATTTCCGGAAGCTGCTGTCCAAGTCCGGTAAATAATATACTCATCTGATTTACTGCTGTAGCAATCTGGGTTCCTGACTGAGCAAGCTGGGTTCCACTTGCTTTTAATGTGCCATCATTAGAAGTAAGCTCTTTTGCACCTGCATTTAACTGTGATACAGTTTCCTGCACTGTCTTCATTCCCTGAGTTAATGCCTGTAATTGCTGTTTCATCTGTTCAACACTGCTGTTGACTGCCTCTTCCTGTGCATCTGCTGTTGATTCCGCACTGGACGCAGATGCCCTTAAAGCGTCTGCTGCTGACTGCAATGCTGACGTATCAGGTGCGGAGGCTGTAATTGTGGATGTATCAATATTAGATGCACTGTCCTCAGCTGCCTGAATAGAACCTAACGCACCATCAATCGCAGCTTCTACAGCAGCTGCTGTTTCATCATCCATATTGCTGGTATCAATATTATACAAAGCAGATTCTGCTGCTTCCAGCTGACTGCTGACTGCTGCAACTCCTGCATCTACAGAAGATGCATCTACAGAAGCCTCTGTGGAATCACTGATCCAGGATTCAATTGCATCTGCCTGACTGTTCATGGTTTCAGCACTGTCATTTAACTGTCCGGACATTGCATTTGCACTTTCTTCTATTTCTGAAGCTGTGGAAGCTCCCATGTTTTCAAGTGAGCTCTCAAGCTGGCTCAGTCCTGATGCAAGCTGTTCTACACTTTCAATATACTGGCCAACTGCAGAAGTGTAATCAGAAACGCCTGTTGTATAAGCCGTCATGCTGTCACTGAAATTAGCAATCTGATTTGCATCGATTTTAGATGAAAGAGCTGTCATTTTTTCTACAGCAGTCTGGATTCCATTTACAGCAGTATCAATTCCCGGAACAACCTGACCAATCCCATCCACTAAACTCTTGATACCACCAGCATACTGACCCACACCGCCTGCAAGCTGATTAACTCCTGCAATATACTGCTGCATTCCGTCTGTCAGAGTAGTTGTTCCTGTTACATAACTCTGCACACCGCCTGCAAGCTGATTGCCGCCTGCAACATATGCATTTACACCATCGGAAAGAGATTTCATTCCAGCCTCATATTCAGCCATCTTGCTGTCCAGTGTATCTACTCCTGCTGTATATTGTTTGATTCCATCTGAAAGTGTGTCTGCCCCTGCTGTATAAGAGGAAACACCACTGTTTAAAGTCTGTGCCCCTGTATTCAGTGTCTGTGCTCCGCTGCTTAATTCCTTTGCTCCGTCATCCAGTTCTTTTGCTCCGTCATTCAGATCACTGACACCACTTTTCAGAGTTCCGATTCCATCATAAAATTCTTTATATTTGTCATTGAGTTTATTAGTTCCATCATAAAGATCTTTGGTTCCGTCTACCAGTTTTACTGCTGCATCCGTCAGATCTTTCATTGAATCCTTCAGCTCATCCAGTCCATCCACATCATTCAGATCAATATCTTTGAAAATATCTGTAAGTGCTACGGTAAATGTAGAACTCATCTCACAGTCTGTAACATCTGCTTCCACTGTAAATCCTTCAGGGATATTCACTTCATCTGCAATATCAGAAGACATATCCAGACTTTCTTTCATTCCCGGCATACCAAAACCGACAACAACATTTCTGCTTCCGTCAGAAATAACCTTACCGTTATCTACTGTAATATTGGAGAAATTATCTGTAGAAAGGATCATTCCTGTCACCATAACAAAGGGTGAATAAATATCAGTCTTTTTGCCATTCACTGTTTTGGTTGTTTTAGAAGTATTTGTATATGTCACTTCCATTTTCAGATGTCCTGTCTTTCCTGCCAGAGCTTCCGGAGAAACCTCAGTTCCATCCATATAATATTTAATTCCTACGGAAACCGGGAGATTTTTCTCTGTCTTTCCCTGATAATAAATATCCTTTCCATCAGTACTCCAGGTCAGATCATTTCCGTTCTGAGTAAATGTTTCATCACCTTTTACGTTTTTTATATCCTGAAGATCAGAGGCATCTTTCACCTCAGAATTGGAACTGTCTCCGGAATTTTTCAGCCAGTCAGATACTGTGACATCCGTTACTTCTCCTCCGGCAGTTGTATTTACATAAACGGTTTCTTCTTTCTGCAATCCATTATCACCTGTTGAAGCAGCTGCCATTACAGTACCTGCTCCGAGAACTACAGCCATTCCTGCTGCAAGCGTTGCTGCAGCTGCTTTCTTTCTGTTTCTGTTCATAATAACTTACTCCTTTATTCTATCTCTTTACAATAAGCTTCTTTTTAAAAATCCTGAATCACTGTTTCTTCTCTTTTGCCGGTTTCTTCTTGGCAAATCCAATAGATGTGTGGCAGATGAGAGAATCAAATATCATAAACATAGCCGGAAGTATAAACAATACCACCAGTGTACTGATTACAGCTCCACGTGAAAGCAGGTTTGTGATACTTCCGATCATATCTACCTGTGTATAAAGACCAACTCCGAAAGTTGCCGCAAAGAAGCTGCAGCCACTGATCACAATTGACTTCATGGAAGTTTTATGTGCGATGGCAATGGATTCTTTCTTACTCTTTCCAAGACCACGTTCTTTCTGGTATCTGCTGGTCATAAGGATTGCATAGTCAACAGTAGCTCCCAGCTGGATACAACCGATAACAATGCTTGCTACGAACACCACTTCCTTTCCCTGATAATAAGGAACGGACATATTGACAAAAATCGCAAACTCAATAACTGCAACCAGAATAAACGGAAGCGAAATGGATTTAAACACAACCATGATAATAATGAAAATTGCCAGGATAGAGATAGTATTTACAGTCTTTAAATCCACATCCGTAACATCCTGAAGATCCTTGGTCAGAGGTGCTTCTCCGATTACCATAGATTCCGGACTGTATCCTTTTACAATCTTCTGGATCTCATCAATCTGATTGTTTACCTCGTCTGTGGCTGTTTTATATTTTGAACAGATAAATTCCATCTCGTACTCATCGCTTTCCAGCATCTTCTTCAGATTACTTGGGATCATGGTATCCGGGAATGCCGCACCTACGAAAGAGTCCATTCCAAGTGCCCATTTTACACCATCAACATCCTTGATCTGGTCAAGCATTTCTGTTTTTTCTTTTGATGTCAGACCTTTCTTTAATAACACCATATGAACATTATTCATATCAAAGGTTTCCTGAAGTTTGGCATTTGCCACATTACTGTCCAGTGTGGAAGGAAGTGACTTGTCAATATTGTAGTAATTCTTCAGATTGTTATTTCCATGAATTGCCGGGAAAAGCATTACCAGGAAAATGATCAGCCATACTTTATAATGCTTTGTAATAAAAGCAGATGCCTTATCAAAGCTTGGAAGCAGCGGCTTATGTGTTGTTTTTTCAATGGCTCCGTCAAAAGTAAGCACCAGAGCAGGGAGCAAAGTAACACAACACAGAACACCGATAACAACTCCCTTGGCCATTACGATACCCATATCACGTCCAAGTGAGAAGGTCATAAAGCAAAGTGCGATAAATCCGGCTACTGTTGTAATAGAACTTCCGATTACAGATTTGAAGGTTGCATTGATGGCATGTGCCATAGCCCTCTCTTTATCACCCTCAAACCGCTTCTTATTCTCCTCATAACTGTTCAACAGGAAAATGGAATAATCCATGGTAACACCAAGCTGCAGGACTGCTGTCAGTGCCTGAGTGATGTATGAAATCTGACCAAGAAAAATATTACTTCCAAGATTATACAAGACTGCAACACCAATGCAGAGCAAAAACAAAACCGGAACTACCAGAGAATCCATTGCAAGGAGCAACACTATCAGAGAAAGGCAGGAGGCAATCACAACGTAAATCGGCATTTCCTTAAGTGCGATCTGTTTGATATCAGTAACAATGCCTGTCATTCCACTGACAAAGCAGTTCTTTGAAGTAATCTTACGAATCTGCGTCACAGCTTCCATGGAAGTTTCTGATGATGTTGTATTATCAAACAACGCGATCATCATAGTTGCATCTCCGTTAAAAAATGCCTCTCTTAAATCCTTCGGAAGCATTTCTACAGGAACGGAAACATCCAGGACACTGTCATACCACAGTACTTTTTTCACGTGATCAACTGCTTCGATTTTCTCTTTCAGAGCAGCTACATCCTTCAGTTCCATATCCTCCACCACTATCATGGAAAAGGCTCCCATCCCAAACTGATCTACCATAATGTCCTGTCCATCAACTGTCTCAAGGGTATCCGGCAGATAACTCAGTACATCGTAGTTGATTCTGGTCGCCGCCATACCGAGATATGAAGGGATCAGCAATGCAATTCCGATGATAATGATCAGTATCTTGTGTTTTGCAATCCACTTTCCTACCTTAATCATCTTTTTCTCCTCTTCTTTCTTTATTATTGATACTGTTTGATCATTCTATGACCAACAGTCATTTTTTATTTCATGGAATGTTATATAACAAAAATGACTTTCAGTCAATAATCATTCTTCACAATTTGCCTAAATTTTTCCAGAACAAAAATGTAATATTGACTTTCAGTCATTTTTGTTTAAAATGGTAATTATATATGATCACAATATAATTACAAAGTAAGCTTATGTTGCTGTGAACAGTAAGACGCTTATTGCTTTTCGCAAACTCCGCAGCGGGACTTACCTGATTCGGTTAAAATGTTATGTATACAATAGAGGAAGGAATGAATCTGAAATGGGAAAACTGGAGCTGAATAAAAAGAAGAAAAAAGATGCTCTTTTCAACACTGCCTTTGAACTTTTTACGACGAAGGGACTTACCAAAACTACAATTTCAGATATTGTAGATCAGGCCGGGGTTGCCAAAGGGACTTTTTACCTCTATTTTAAGGATAAATATGATATCCGGAATAAACTGGTTTCCCACAAGACCGGAGAATTGTTTTTCCGGGCCCATGAGGCTGTGCAGAATGCACATATCAGCGAATTTGACAGGCAGGTACATTTTATTATAGATTACATTCTTACTGAGTTGAATAAAGACCGTACTCTCCTGCTGTTTATTTCAAAGAATCTTGCCTGGGGTGTCTTCAAGGGTGCTTTTGAGGAAAAAATGCCTGACGACGAATATAATTTTTATCAGTCCTATCTGGATATGCTTGCTCAAAGCGGACTACATTATAAAAATCCGGAACTGATGCTCTTTACGATCATTGAGCTGGTAGGTTCCACCTGCTACAGCTGCATTCTGTATCAGCAGCCTGTGTCTCTGGCTGAGTACCGTCCTTATCTGCACAGGACTATTTCAGGAATTATGGAAACTTTTTCACAGGATCATACTACATGTGAAGTTTTGTCTTCCGACACCAAAACACATGTGGACCATACAGCATAATCACTATGGCAACCCTCATAAATGATACATTTAAAAAGATTGCTGTAAAAAAGGCAAGCCTCCGGAGCCCAGATTTTTCATTCTGTATCCCGGAGCGTGTCTGAAAAATCATTCCCGCAATCTGCACGCCCCACTTTGTGG